>Ga0209700_101675_pt1 | contig 45881 bp, 20 predicted proteins | sample SiratroredBW_FD_187528 | JGI IMG/M metagenome (GOLD analysis project Ga0209700, IMG submission 187528) | Root nodule microbial communities of legume samples collected from California, USA - Siratro red BW (SPAdes) (version 2) | ecosystem: Host-associated > Plants > Roots > Nodule | place: USA...
TTTTTTTTTTTTTTTTTTTTGAAAAAGTATTATCATTTCGCAGAAGTCAAACTGTTTCAGAATATACAAATCTAAAAATGCTTGTGGTTCAGATTAAATTGGTTTTGACATTCTATTTTATTAAGAAAATAGAAACAAATACAAATCATTTAATATGTACATAACAATAGTATTTGATTAGGCAACAGGGAAAATGATTTTTTTTTTTCAAACTGATAAGTTACTGAATTATTAGATGACATTCATTGTTTTGAATTGAATAGTCTTTTAAAATTCAAATACAAACTGATACATTACCACCAGTATTCTTAAAAAATAATGAAATCGAATTATACAAAGAATTAAACAAATTTCATACAAAAATAAACCAATCATAGATTCATGACATCTTCGCACATAATAATAATAATAATAATAATAATAATAATAATAATAATAATAATAATAATAATAATATAATAATAATAATAATAATAATAATAATAATACTAATAATAATAATTTAATAAAATTAAATGTATATTCATTATCAATGTAGGGTGGAATAACATGGTAAAAGGAATATACTCTTTGAACATTCTACTGTGAAATTGAGTAATAGCCGTTATCTATGGAGTTTAGTAACTGCTATTTTTATTACTTTTTAATTAAATTATATTATTATAAGGAATAAGTGAGGAAGGAGGTTAAAGGTGGTTATTCTTTCTCCTTTGTCTCACAATTTTTCACATTCCTGTGTGTTAGCTTTTCATTATTTGATATTTAACAGTCAGTGATAGTAAATTAAATCTGATAAAATTTTTAATTTTTATTATATATTTATATATAAAATAATTATAAATATAAAGTATCATAAGTAAACCAAGCTCACAATAAAAGATGCAAGACAAAATTTACTCTGTTACATATTTTCAATTTGAATTTAAATTTCAATCAATTTCATGTAGCTGTTGCAAACCGTAATCACCATGCAATTATGTATCATGTTTCATAACTGACAACTGCCATTTTTGTTGGCCTTCTTCACCAAACCTTCACTTTTCTTTATATGTTCTCACATCCTTTTCTCTTCTGAAATATTGAGGAACATAGTGTTTGAGTTCTTCATTATTCAACAGTTTGTGAGTGTATATGTTCCCGCTTTGGTTCTATGTGATATTTGTTCATGTTATATATGTGTTTGTGATTGATTTAACTGTATTATGTCTTCACTTTTGTAGAGTAAACAATGGAAAACCAAAACCAAAACCAACAACAGAAAAAGCACAAAGAGGATTTCTCTCTGAAGGTGACAACTCCAAACATCAATGCTGGAAGAGTGATCAGTGGTGATAGGCTCCCCACTGCATTTGACTTGGTTGAGAAAATGCAGTTTCTGTTTGCAAGGTTGGTGAAGGCCAAACGTTTCTGTGCATCTAAACCATGCAACACTTACGTGAAAGTGAACCTTGGAAGCTTTACAGGAACAACCAGATGCTTGGAGAAAACCACTACCCCGGAATGGAACCATGTCTTTGCTTTTTCCAAGGATAGGATTCAAGTACCAGTTTTGGAGATTGTGGTTTGGAACAAGAATTGTGATGACCCTGATGAGTTATTGGGAAGCGTTGCATTCACAATTTCTGATGTTCCCATGAGGGTCCCTCCTGATAGCCCCTTGGCACCACAGTGGTACAAGCTTGAGGATCAAAATGGGGTGAAGCTTGAAGTAGAGTTGATGTTGTCTGTTTGGATGGGAACTCAGGCAGATGAAGCTTTTCCTGAGGCTTGGCATTCAGATGCAGCAGAGACTAGTGGTGAAAACATTGCTCACACTCGTTCGAAGGTATATATTTCTCCTAGGCTTTGGTATCTTAGAGTTAATGTGATTCAAGCTCAGGATTTGTTGCTCAAGCTTAAGAGTGGCAATAACTCGGATATTTTCATCCAAGGTGTTGTGGGGAACTTGGCTTTGAGAAGCCGTTTTAGGAAGAGTAATGCAAACCCCTTGTGGAATGAGGACTTGATGTTCGTTGTAGAAGAACCCTTTGATGATTGCTTGTTCGTGACAATCGAGCAAGGGAGTTACAACAAGCATGAAAGGGTGGGAAGTTGCGTGGTTCCTTTGAAGAATGTGCAGAAGAGAACTGATGCCACTCCACCAGCTAGTGTGTGGTACAACCTTCAGATGCCAAAGGAAAATAAGGGTGAAGAGAAGGTCAAGTTTTCAAGTAAACTTAACATGAGGATCTCTTTGGATGGAGGGTACCATGTTCTTGATGAGGCCACTCACTACACCAGTGATGTGAGACCATCATCTAAGAACTTGTGCAAACCAAGTATTGGTGTTCTTGAATTGGGAATCCTGAATGCTGTGGGGCTCTCTCCAATGAAGAAGGATAACCGCACTGATGCCTTTTGTGTAGCCAAGTATGGTCCCAAGTGGGTGAGGACAAGGACTGTTGTGGATAGTCTTTGTCCTAAATGGAATGAGCAATACACATGGGAAGTTTATGATCCTTGCACTGTGATCACTATTGTTGTGTTTGATAATGGAAACTTGAACGTAGTGAAAAATGAAGGAGGAAAAAAACCTGAAGAAGCAGTTGATAAGAGAATTGGCAAGGTAAGGATTCGGCTGTCCACACTTGAAAGTGATAAGATTTACACTCATTCCTATCCACTTATAAACTTGCAAACTCAAGGAGCCAGGAAGATGGGAGAAATTCAATTGGCTGTGAGGTTTTCTTGTCCTTCTATGTTGAATGTTTTGCAAACTTATGCACAACCTTTGCTCCCAAGAATGCACTATACAAGTCCTTTGTCTAGATTTCAGTTGGATAGTTTGAGGAACCAAGCTGCTGTGATCACCACATTGAGGTTCAGAAGGGCTGAACCACCACTCAGCAAAGAGGTTGTGGAATACATGCTAGACATGGGGGCAAATGTGTGGAGCATGAGGAGGGGAAAAGCTCAGTTTTACAGGATTGCTGGTCTTCTCAGTGTTGTGGTTTCTGCTGCTAAACACTTTCATGAGATACATTCTTGGAAGAGTTCAATCACCACTGTGGTTAGTTACTTCATGTTTCTGTTTATCATTTTCCTTCCTAAAATAATTTTGCCATCAGCATTTTCCTTCCTCTTCTTGGTTGGAATTTGGCGCTATAGAACAAGGCCAAGATATCCTTCTCACATGGATATGAGTTTGTCTCAGGCTGACACAGCCACTGTTGAAGAACTAGAAGAAGAATTTGACCCCTTTCCATCTAAATTCAGTGGTGATAACTTGAGGAAGAGGTATGATAGATTAAGGGCAGTGGCGGGGAGGGTGCTAGAAGTGATGGCTGATTTGGCCACTCAAGGAGAAAGGGTGCAGTCTCTACTCAGTTGGAGGGATCCAAGAGCAACTGTTTTGTTTGTTATTTTCTGTTTTGTGGCTGTGATTGTGACTTATTTTGTTCCTTTTCGCATTTTGATGTTCATTTGGCTCACTTATGTGTTGAGACCGCCAAGATTTCGCAGCTTTGATATTCCTGCAGTTCCACAAAACTTCCTCAGGAGAATGCCTGCAAAATCAGATGGCATGCTATGAGTTGGAGATGAACATGGAAGATTGTCACTCTCAGAACTTTGTTTTCCACCTTATGTTTCATTTTTCATTAGACATGTCCAATTTGATTCTTTCACTTCTTACTTTCAGATACACAATTATATGATTTGTTTCTCTGCATAAATTTGTTTGTGGTATACTATGTTTGGCTATATTTCACATGATTTAAGGGTTGAAATTCACTTTAACTGTTAAAAATTGACCAATAATGTCATTTTCTAATTCACCTCTCTTGTTGAGTTTCTTTGACAATTTAGATATATGTTATGTATAAATTGTTTTTTCTTCTCTATAAAATTAAGATTAAAATTTATGAGAAAAATGAATCAACTAAAAGTATAGTATTGATTAATCACATAATAAAATATAAAAACTTATTCATCTTTAAGGAAAAAATAACTTTCCCTACATCATCTAAAATCAAAGAAAATGTTAAACTATTAACTTTCATAAATCTTTGTGTAAACAAGTATAAGATACTACTACTTGGATTCACCTAGTAACACACCACAACTCTTTTAACCCACAATTTATGCAGAGTTTAACATTTATGTATTGATAGTATAAATATCTTTATATTATTAACTAATCTGAAAGCTTATTAAGTATGATATTCGAAGTAATTTTTATAAAAGTCAATAGACTTGTAGATATAATCCATTGTTATACGATAATATTACAAAAAATTATGAATGTATTTCAATCAAATTCTTTTAGAATATGAACTGAAAAAGTTGTTTTTTTATCAAAAATCTACCGCAGCTTCGATTCACGTGGCGCTCCGAACAATATTATTACTTATCACATTTTCTAGTCACGTGATTCTTATAATTGGATAACAATAATTTATTTACTAGTCCTTTAGGATAGGTTATTCTCGATTCACCTCAGTCTCTTACCTCTCCCTCTAATTCTAACCATGAAATCTACTTTTTAATTATAAGCCCTTGAGGGTATATATGTCATTCCACTAAAGTGAAAAAGCCGAAGTACAAGGAAACATTGAACCTATAATTTGCAAAATAATAATTAAAAAAATATATAGTAGTAGCAACGTGTAACTGAAACATGAGGTTGGAAAGAAACTGTCACTCACCTCAGCCACACGCACAGAATGCAAGTTCTTCATGCTCCATCTTCTCCTCACCTTTCTATCCAAACCTCTAAACCTCCACACCTAACATGGGGTGTGTCTCTCATTCCTTCTTCACACACACACCACTCTCTTAGACCCTTTTCACATCATGTCATGCTCATCACAATTCTCTCTCTCTCTTTCCTCTTGCAGGTTTGCTGCCTTCTGTGAGTGTAAATTCTTCACCTTTTTCCACCCTTCGTTTTTCTCTTCACTCCCAAAAGGACCAGCGGTTGTTGTGGAACCCCCATAAAAGGGTCACCTCCAGAGCTGCTTCTGTAGAAGGTAAATTACTAAATTGGATTTCTTTTCTGGGCATGGAAGATGCTTAATTAATTCTACTCATTGGCCTCAAATATGTGCTAAAGTTTTGGAATTTAGTTAAAGTTTTGTGAACTGAGATGTGGGCACTGTGAATATCAGTGTGGGTATGAGTTTAGAGTGTGTGTGTGTGTATAATGGAACTGTTTTATAATGAAAAATCACTTTCCCTGTTTCTGGGTTTGGTGCGTAGGTAGTGTAAATCCAATGCTTGATCGATCTTAAGCTCACCAGAGGTTGGTTGACTTGTTCTATAATCTTATCAGGATTGATATGATAAATTAAAGAGCAGAATTTGACACTTCTGTATAGGAGTGAAATGGCTATAGATTCATATAATTCTTTTTGTTCTGTTTTCTTTTTTTTTTCCTGCTGGTTCCTGTACAAATCAGGTTGGAGAAAGCTGACAAAAAAAGTTAAAAGAACTAATTTTCTGACAGACATAGTGGAGAACTAAAATAGGATATTTGTCAAAGGATTTGGGATTTAGGCATACTTGTACATGTGGGTAACTGAATTTATTCATATTTTTTTGCTCCCAGGTGGTAATTTTAGGCATAATAGTTAAACTATGTTAACGTTAGTATCTCATGTTGTGAATTATAATTTTGTTTCTCAAATGGTAATTTACAACCAGATAATCTTAAAAGTTGGGGATCAGGTTGGAAGTTCAATGTATATGCCCATTCCAATGGCAGATTTGGCTGGTGAGACAATTTATACACTAAAAAAAGAAGAATGAATAATTAAAGTCAAATGCTTATGAAACCATCCCAAATCGTCTTTCCAGGAATTCATGATTTCTTGGTTGACGTTTGATAAGACTTTTTTTATGTGTGTGTAAATAATCTTTTCGATAAATTAAAAAAACTCATGGCTGTAATCTAGGATATGAATCAAATGTTTTAGATTGAATTTCGGAACATTTTTTTTTGGAGCACTTAATCAGATTATTTTCACATTCAGAAGTTGTTTTACACTTTTGAATGATGATATTATGAAGTGAGTTTAAGCCTAACTTATTCTTACAAAACCGGTTTGTAAGGTGAGGTCTCCACTTAAATACCATAAATTAACCTTATCTCTAATCGATATAAGACCTCTAACAGCCTCTCACGTTGAGACTACTCAACTTGTGTGTGGGATTAGATATTTGTAGGTAGTCTGATAGCGGTCCGATAGCGGGTGGCACGGTAGATCCATCAAACTTTGCTAAGATAAGCTATGATATCATATTACAAAATGAGTGTAAGCATAACTCATTCTTATAAAACCGACTTGTAAGATGATCATAATTTATAATTCGTAAGACAGAAGGACTTTGAATGGAGATCATGTCAGTCATTGGAAGGATTATAATTTATAAAGAATTGACAAGCAAGAGGTTTTTCACAGCCTAATTAGTCAAGTATTTGGGTAAAGATGATGGCAGATTTATATTGGAAAAAGTTTGAAGATTTCCATGCATAAAACATGTCATAAAAAGTAACACGCCTTAAGTTGTTCGGTCACCAGATAATAAAGAAATGATCTATTAATGGAGTACTTGTTGTTGCTTCTTGCCTTAATTTTGTCGATTTTCATAGATGCAGTTGGTGATTCTTCAGTGTCAACTGGAACGGCTGAGGATGATGTGTTGAAAGCCTTGTCTCAGATCATTGATCCAGACTTTGGAACAGATATTGTTACATGTGGATTTGTGAAAGATCTGCAGACTGATAAAGCACTAGGAGAGGTCTTAAAAGCACTGGCCTGAAACTTTCTGCAACACATGTAAACTATAAATTTCTCACCAAAAGTTTTTCCTTTGAATCTCAGGTATCGTTTCGGTTGGAGCTCACCACACCAGCATGTCCAATCAAGGACATGGTAAATGACACAATTGCCATTGTTTGAGCTATATCTGACGTAGGTTAGAGTGGTGGACCTTTCTTTTTGTAAACTCAGTACATAGCAGGGATAAAAACTGAAATATTTCATCCATCTTCCATTAGAGAAAGAAATGTTTCATACTTGATTTTCCACATCCCTAACTCTGTCATTGAGACTAATGAACATATATGAATGATACAGTTTGAGCAGAAGGCAAATGAAGTGGTGGCAATGCTTCCTTGGGTCAAGAATGTTAAAGTTACAATGTCTGCACAACCAGCAAGACCTATATACGCCGAGCAACTTCCAGCAGGTCTACAGACAATTTCAAATATTGTGGCTGTGTCCAGTTGCAAGGTTGATCTTTGTGGGAGGTTTTCCTTCATCATATATTGGTCCTGTTATATCAAATTATTTGCCATAATCCTGTTTTATTCTAATTATGAATGATAGTTTTTCACATATAGCACCTGAAAAATATCTTGATTTTTTATTGGAACAAGAACTGTGCAGCTCTTCCACACTGAAAGGATTGCATTATAATATCAACGATTGGTTGAAGCTAAAAAGTTTCTAGATGGAATTACGAGCCAATTCATTTACCATAATTTGCATTTATGAACGCCTTTTATGTCAAACTTTGCAGGGGGGCGTGGGAAAATCAACTGTAGCTGTAAACCTTGCTTACACATTGGCTGATATGGGTGCTAGAGTTGGTATATTTGATGCTGATGTTTATGGTCCAAGCTTGCCAACCATGGTCTCTCCTGAAAACCGACTGTTACTAATGGTAAGATTTGACAAACCAATTGATTTTAAATATTTATCAAGTACTGCAAGCATAATTCTTCAGAGTCCTGCTGCAGAATCCAGAGAAGAAGACCATAATTCCAACTGAATACTCGGGAGTGAAGTTGGTCTCTTTTGGATTTGCTGGACAAGGACGAGCAATAATGCGTGGCCCCATGGTTTCTGGAGTCATTAATCAACTTCTTACTACTACAGAGTGGTAAGCATTTAAAGAAAAAATACTAAAGAGGGAATAGGGAAAAGATTACATGCTATATTGAATTATAAAACCATTTCTTTTAGTATTTTGCTTTGTTTTATTGTACTACTAGTCACCTATTGGGGCAAGCTTTTGTTGTTTCTGCCAATTTTTTCATGTTATTCAAGTTTATTGATTTCCCCTAGAGCATGCATTGGAGTTAAAAATAATTACATCCATATAGTAATATATACTCTAGTCCTGTTCAAAAATTGTATAATCCTGATTCCATATACAATGTAGGGGTGAGCTGGATTACCTTATTATAGACATGCCTCCTGGAACTGGAGATATTCAACTCACATTATGCCAGGTTCTAAAATGGTGGACTAGTATTGTTCTATTTCATAATTTTTTATGGTTTGTTTGAAATCACACTTTTGCTTCCGTCATAGGCTGGAACAGGCCTGCTTAATCGTCTTTTGTATGAAAATGTTATTGAGCTGGGTCAGATTTCAGCCTAGAAAAGTTCAAGCTGGCCCAAATTCAGCTAAGCATAGTGCAAAAATAATTGGATGGGCATGTTTTCAGCTCAATCATGGTTTTGACCCAAAATCTGCCCTTTCCGGTTATTTTTGTAGTTTTGCTCTAATATTGGCTGAAGTTTTGGCTACTTGATCTCCTTGCTTAGTGCAGAAATCTGGCTAATATCAATCACATTGGGCTTAGAAAGCCTATATAGTTTATATATTCTTTAATTAATTTGCCTATATCTTTTTAGTTGCATAGTCTCATTTGATTTGATTTTGGTTTCATATTTCTTTAGATAGTTCCATTAACGGCCGCTGTAATTGTTACCACTCCTCAAAAGCTGTCGTTCATTGATGTTGCAAAAGGAGTTCGGATGTTTTCAAAGCTTAAGGTGGTTCTTCTACAATATGAAGACATAACTATTCCATTTTATAGTTTTTAATTCCATGCTTCTAACTGTTTAACATTTTTTTTATCCTTCCACAGTTTGATATATTTTTTTTTCTTAAAAACAAGTTTGTGAAAGTACTTGCCAGTCATAATTTGAGTCTTACTTTGATGTTATTTATGTTTGATACTTACGAATATTTTTGTCTGTCAATGCATAAGGTGCCTTGTGTTGCTGTTGTGGAGAACATGTGTCATTTTGACGCTGATGGAAAACGATATTACCCATTTGGCAGAGGTTCAGGCTCTGAGGCATGAACATTGTCTTTGATTGTTAACTTTTTATCTGCTTCATCAAGGAAAAAATGTGGACAAGCTTATGATACCTAATATAAAACAATTCTGTACTGTCTGTGGCACATGATTGATTGTTTGATTATGTTTGCAGGTTGTTCAGCAGTTTGGAATACCTCATCTATTTGATCTCCCTATTAGACCAACTGTATGTTTCATTTTACTTTATCTTTTATCCTTAAATTTGATAGGAGCATTTTTGGTTGCAATGAGTTTGTTTAGATATTATGTTTATACCAGTCTCAAAACCTCAATACATAGTAAATGCAAAGTATGATTTGAGAACAAATGAAGTTTATTTGAGTAAGTGTCACAGCTCTCTGCCTCTGGAGACAGTGGAATGCCAGAAGTGGTGGCTGATCCTCAAGGTGAAGTTTCCAAGATATTCCAAAATCTAGGAGTATGTGTTGTTCAGCAGTGTGCCAAAATACGCCAACAAGGTATTCTATTCCTTCTTGGTGATGTTTGAGAACGAAAAGCCTTTTACCAAATCTATTAGTAACAAGATACTGAAGCTAATGTTCAATTGCATGTAACTGGAATTAAACCAACCATGTTCTATATGGTTTGAAGTGCACATTAGTATTAGCATATGTCTATGCAATGTAAATAACCTCTGTAAAAGTGTAACAAGGAAATAATGTTCAGAAATTATTATTTCAATTTATTGAAAACAGAAATTCAGTTTTTTTTTTTTTAGGCATCCATGTTTTTTATTTGATTTAAAAATACTTTACTTCAATTCAGTTTCGACTGCTGTCACCTATGATAAATCAATCAAGGCAATCAAAGTGAAGGTACCAGATTCAAAGGAAGTATTTTTTCTGCATCCTGCAACAGTGAGACGGAATGATCGCTCTGCTCAAAGTGTGGTATGTGAAAAATTAACGGATAAATTTTATTTTCAAAATACTTTGAAGTGAAGTTATAGTTTAAAATTAAAATTTCTGAAGTTATACTGTTCTTAGATCAACATGCATGAGGAGGATGATAGAATAACCCTGTATAATAATACTTTCAGGACTATTTATTTTTTGTCACCATAGAAAATATTGTGGCTGCAATAACTTGCGACATTTCATATAATGCTCAGGCCAAAAGTTAGAAATTAAGAAACATAATTTGTTAAACAACTAGGCAGGAATAGGGAGATTCCAGAAGTGATTGTCCACAAGTTGTGAAAATTGCAAGTAAAAAATATAGTTAAATACTTTAGAAAAGTTTTTGCTTTCTCAGAAGAAAAGTTGCACTTTGAATAGTAATCCATGTCTGATTTTATTAATAAAATAATCAAAACTAATACCTGCATGGATCTTTCACATTTCATATTCAATTTAGGTATCTGTCTCATCAGGAGCTAATTTTATCTAAAAACAGGATGAATGGACGGGGGAGCAGAAATTGCAGTACAATGATGTTCCTGAAGATATTGAACCTGAAGAAATTCGGCCAATGGGAAATTATGCAGTTTCAATAACTTGGCCTGACGGGTTTAGTCAGGTAATATATTCATCTGATATGATAATCCCCTGGAAAAAGGAAAAATTGAGTAAATAGTATATGTTCTGACAGTATAAAGAATTTTTACAATATCAACCAAACAAAAATGATTATGTATAATAAGTTATTGAGAGTATTACTAGTATCTTTGGCTGAAGCATGTTAGTATATGCAATGCAACTATGAAGCTCAGACACTCCTTTTTAAGTGACGTATCCCGTGTCCGACACATATCAGACACTGACACGTATACACGTATGAGCGAAGTGTCCAATTCAAAAGATATTTTTATAAATATCTGACTATTCTAACACAGTCCCAACACAATTTTAAAAGGGATTAATACAATAATTTTCTAAAAACTTATAAGCTTATTACACAAATAAGACAAAATCCTATATATAATAAAAAATATTTAAATTATATATGTATAAATCCGTATCCCCGTGTGTCTATGTCGTATCAGTGTTGATGTCAGTACTCGTGCTTCATAGATAGAGAGTACTAGCAACTTTTGATCTATGGTTAATTTTTATTTCTGCCATATGCTGCAGATTGCTCCTTATGATCAATTACAGATGATGGAGCGGTTGGTTGATGTTTTTGAACCAAGTGTGCAAGCATGAAGAAGAAAACATCATATTGGTTGCATTGATGCAGGTGTTGGGAATGGCAGAAATCATTATACATGTATGATATCCTCAATTCAATAACCCTTCAACAAATAGTAATGTTAGCAGAGTTTGATAGAGCATTCTGTGAGATGTAGGTTGGCCTTGAGAGTCACTGCACTCCTCAAGTATAAAGCATTTTTCTTCCACTGTGAACAGAGGTGTATGCCATTTTCATCTGCTAGCCTTGTACCATAAACCTTCTAAGGATGTATCATTTTGCAGATATCAAGATATGTTATGCTAAAATTCCACTTTTCTTTACAAAGACAAAAGAGCGTAGTGTCTGACAATGAAACAAAAACTTCAGTTAAAACTAAAGATTTTTAATTTCATGTCTTCTGATAAAGATTTTTATACTATCAAGCAACTACAACAATTTTTATTTTATTTTTATCAAGATTTAGTAGTTTGTATACATTGTTGTTTCTTTTTTTCTAAGAAAAATGGTTTTCATTTTGCCCCCATACATATATCACAGTGAAAAATAAAAATAAAAAAATAATATATATATATATATATATATATATATATATATATATATATATAAAGAGAGAGACAGATAACAGTATTTGTAAGTCTTCAAAACATTAGTCTTTTTGGTTTTCATTGTTATTCCCTCTAATTTTTTTTTTATTATTATGGTAGTTGTCGTTATATTTTGTCCATTACATCTGATGGACATATTCTTTTGGTAATAAAATGGCCAGTATTCGTTTTTTACTTTGATCCTTTTGAGTTTTTTCCCCATTTTTTATTTTATTTTAGTTTTTATAAACTTTTTATTCCTGTTCTTCTGAAAAAATAGTACCGGTTAGATCTAAGAGATAAAGACAGTAATAAAACAATAAATATATATATATATATATATATATATATATATATATATAATTAAATTTATTTGTAATATACTATTTAATGTGTTTGCTACTCTAATATAAATATTCCAACAATTTTCACCGATAAAATATTTATAGTTTAATATTTTTCTTAAGTTGTTATTTTTTATTTTTGCTTCTTTTATTTATAAGAAATCTATACAAACATAATGAGATTTACAACTTATTCATATTATGGAACCAACTAAACTAGATTCATCGATTAATATTTTTGAGCTAGAAATATATTCTAATTGTTTTTATACTTTAGGGTTTAATAAGAATTATTATGTATGAACGATATTTTAAAAGAAAAAAAGACAAACATGATATTACATCATACAAGTACACTTGCCATTGAAAACTAAAAGTAAAAAGGCATAAAGCTGGTAACATGGAACTTTTATGCTTCGCCATCTCCAATGGTCATGTGAATTTTGTTGATTTCTGAGAAATGGAAAGAGACAATGTTTGACTATGTCCAATCATGTTCTTGTAGAATGACCACATTTGTCCTTTGTTATGTCCATAGCTATTATTTTAGTTTTGTTTATCTTGTTTCATTTAGTATAAAAAATGGTTTTAACTTATGTGTTTCTTGAATTCGAGTTGTAATATATATATATATATATATATGAAAATTATACCTCCACCTTAGTTATGTTCATTAATACACCCTATATGAATTAAATTTCATGTGAGTTTTAAGTTGCTACGGTAATCAAACTCAGATAACTTAAATTATTATTTTTTTCTATATTTTTTTTATTTTTTAAAGAATTTTTAATTTCTGAAATTAGTTTATTAAAAATTATCAATTTTAAATATTTATTTTTTAAAAAGTGGTTTCGAATATTTTTATTTTTTAAAAAGATTAAAAATTTTTGTGTTTAAAAATATTAACACTCTATTTGTATCTGCTGAAATACTATTTCTTAAAACTGAAATCGAATTTGTGATAACTTGCATGAAATTTATATCTTAAAACTTTAGGATAACAATTAAGACTCTTATGTTAGTTAATGATAAGCCATGCTACCTAAATTTGGAAGAAATCCTTACATTCATAACAACAATTGTATTAAAAATAATTCGTTAAAATATAATTAAAATATGTGTTTTGGGAAATTTTGATAATTTGGATGTAAAATAAATTATTTTATATCTGTATGCATGTCACGGCCTTAGTTAATAAACTTATAAAAGACAATTTGTTTCTGCATGCTTTTTCAATAAATAAATTATTTTTAACTTAAAAATTAACATATTACCACAAAAATTAAATTAAAAAATATGTCAATAAGGCTATATAGTTTATATATATATATATATATATATATATATATATATATATATATATATATATATATATATATATATATATATATATATATATTTTAAAATTTAGACAAACACATTTATATTAATCTAAAGAGTAATGTGGTCATGTTTATGAATCTGTGATCTTGTATATTTTTAACATATGAACGAAATTAATGTTCAAATTCGTGGTTCTAAATTATGATTTATATTAAAATCTGGGACATGTCTTTGATTTCATGCAAGCCTTATGAACCACATGATAATCACATCCCCATTCATCAACAACAATTTACAATATAATTTTTTAAAACTCTTAGCAATCAGTATCACGATTACTAAAATTGTATATTGTGCGATAAAAGTAACTGGAGTATATGTATAAGAATATAAGTATAAGAATAACACTTAAATTATATATGTAATCACTCTAGTTAATTTTTTTATACATTCAGATCTATTTTATTTCATTTATTTTATAATTTTTTTCTTTAACACAAATTATATGCTTAAAAAATACATAAAATAAAAAATAACTAAAAACACAATCAAGAAAAGGTGAATTGGTTTAAAATATTTTTTAAATACTTCGAAGAAAAATTTTCTTAATCCGTTAATAATAAAAGAAAATAAGTGCAGGAGCTAATGAATAAAAAAATAACACGAAATTAAAGACAATGAGAAAGATGATATACAAAATTTATGCTGATTCGATTATTTTGAAATCTATATCCAACTAATGAAGACAACATGAGCTAATTTTTCATTAAAAATCTTTCAACTATCTAATTACAAGTGTTCATATGTATCTAAAATAATATATACAACTCAATCTTACAAGAAGATTTACAAACTTATTTACCTATCAAACACACTAAATATAGATTACAAAAACGAAAAGAAAAAATATCACTTGAAATGTGACAAATTTAAAAAATATTATAATTTTTTTGGATTTAGCACTTTTTCTTTTCAGTCAAGATATATATAAAAAAAAAAAAAAAAAAAAAAAAAAAAAACTCAAAATATATCTATCAGGAAATAACAAAGTTATATTTTTTTTTTATGAATATAACATGATATCAACGAATGAGTGAGAACTTTCTTTCTAAAAGAGTTTTAAAGTAATTGACTGATATAATCATCCTTTATAATTAAACATAATCGATTATTATGTTTTTCATGTAATCCAGAAAACATTTTGAACCAATACAATCATTAATATAATTCACTATTCATAATTAAATATATGCTAGCAAGAACAAGACTTTTTAGATATAGCTTATAATAATTAATTATTCAATGTTTATAATAGGTTACTTGTAAAAACAAGTATTAAATTTAGCTTACATAATTGATTATCTATTATTAATAATTCATCCAGAAACATTCTATATTTTGATGACACTATCGACATTCATTGTTCATAATCAATTTTATGAAAAATCGAATAAAATTCAGGTTTGATCTAACTTCATATAATCAATTATTAACTTAACTTTAACATAATCGATTATTATGTTTAGAAAAACAGAAGTTAGTTTGGTCTAACTTTATATAATCAATTATAAACTTAACATAATTGATTTATAATTGATTATTATATTTTTGAAAACAAGTCACTTTTAAATTAAATATAAAGATGTTCAAAGTTATTATAAAGACTAATTTATATTTTATATTTTGATCATACTAAGACAATAATATTCTCATTCATCAATTAGAGATGAAGTTGTAATAGCTCATATTTTGTTATCTTGGGTTTTGTTTTGTAGAGTTATTTATTCTACCTGGGATTCTTGTTTAAAATGGTTAGGTCCTTAGATTTTATTATGAGCTTTGTCCATTTTCTGTTGATAGATATATTGTGACAGTACTCATTCTTGATAATACTAACTACATTTTTAACTACATTTTTTTATATAAGTTGGAACTACATTTTTTTATATAAGTTGGAATAACCTTATTACTCCCATTTTATAAATTATTTGTTGTCGATAAAAAAAAATCATCAACTAAAAATGCATGTATCATAAAAATCATTATAAAATCAACACATTATGCTAATAAAAGAATGAATAGATTATTTTTAAAATTTTATAATAAGTAGCATTATTCTATTTAAAATAATATTAAAAAGTTATCCGATCTAAATTGCTTACATAAAAGAGCATAAAATTGCTAAATATATAAATTTTGTAAAAAAAAATAAGTGCATATAATAATATTATTCTATTTGAAAGTTAATCACTTGTGCAACTAGCACAAAATGAATTGTAAATATTTACATTAGATTTTGGATAAATATAAAAAAAAGTATTTTATAGAATGATGAAAATAATTACATGAATAATATATAATAAATACAAATATCAATATACTGAGAGTAGATCTAATTTCTTCAATTTTACAACAACAGTAATCGAGCTATATGATTATGACATTCATCAACAATGTTTCACAATCCCAAAATTTACAGAAGTCTCAGTAAACACATTTACCATGACTAATAAAATCTTATTCTAATTTCCCTTACATAATACGTTATCACATGTTATGAAAGTTAGCTAAACTTTATTATTTTGAATTATGGATTATAATTTATTAAAAAATATAATTTTTATGGATGTTAATATCACTCTTAATTTAGAAATAACAATATAAAATTCTATAACTTGTAGTTAATAATAAAACATTGACATAAATCTACTTTTTTTTTTCAGTTGGATAGTTGTATGAATGTGTAATTGTGGTTTTTGTAAAACTTGAATGGCAGATTTAGTTCCAAGTTTCCAAATTTAAACAATAAACATATAATTTAATTATTATATAAAATGTTACATAACTGCTAGTGATTATAATCTTTATCACCCATTTACATAAAACAATAATATGATTTAATAACAAATCTTCATACATGTTATTTTGACATATACATTATAGTTAAAGGATATATAACATATAATTAAAATTATTTAATTTAAACACGAAAAAGTTAAATTTACAATTAAAATAATATTGAGGTCAAAATTACACATTCATTGAAACTATTGAGTATCTGAGTTGAACACAATTTTTTTTTTATGTCTCTACCCCTACTCATTTTGGTTCTGTTATCATAAATCAAACTTTCTTCTAGGGCAGCATGTGCATTTATGGGTCAGACTCTTTCACATATGACTCTGAATCTGATTGAATGATGTGCATTGAAGGAAGGACATGGTGTTGTGGATATTATTATTAGGTCATATCCACAGTTATAATATGGAATTTTAATTTATTTTTTATAAATTTACCAGTATTACATTATTTCAAAATTTTATTATATTTTTTAGTGTAAAAGTTTTGTAAAACTTTATTTTAATAATATTTTATTCTAAACCTTTTAGAGGAAAATTACTTATAAAATGCAATAATATTTTATTAATATAAAATCTTATTTAAAATTTATTATTATTATTATATTTGAGTGAGAGTTAAAAGTGGGGAGATGAGTCACATCTGAAAATAGCAGTATTAGGAACCGTCCAATAAATGAAAAGAGGACCCATTTTAGATTTTTCTCACACCATCACAGTGCAGGTGGCTTCAACCCCTTTTTCCCCCTTTTCTAAAATATATTTATTGAAGAAGTTATCCAAACAGTATATTATTCACAAAATTTATTTAAATAACATAGATTTATCTTTTATGATCAGAATCAAATTAGAATTCGATTACTCAGAAGTTGAATTCTAAACATTAACGTAGAAATATGTTATTTAGTTAAATATTGTAAATAGTAGTTTATTTGATTCTTTAATTCATGTTTATAATTCATTATCGATTTTACCAAAAATTTACTCAGATATATAAATATTTGACTTTGTGGCTCGTATATTGAATTTATTAAGATATCTACATTTGTCATGTTATTTTCATTATTTTTTCTAATACAATTAAATGATTTGTCATGTTATTTTCATTATCTTTTCTAATATAATTAAATGAGTATAAGAATTAAATTTTTTCTCGTGATAGAGTAAATTCATAAGATTTATTAAACTAATTATCTTTCTAATCACATATTTAATTATATAAATCTTTTTCAACTCTCACTATTTGATATTTTTTTATCTATATTTTAATATATTATAGAGTCATTAATTTATTATAGAGTCAGAATATCTTTTCCTAAACAAATATCTAATTCAATACATGTCCAAAACAATATGAACACATATATTTCTTTTTAATAATCTTATGTCTCAATTACATTTCACAATAGTTCATATTTCATATTACACATCAATATAATCTTCAATCATACAAAAATTAGTTTTTAAAATATATTAAAAAATCACATAATTACATATGTAAAACATACCACTTTCATATTCAAATCCCCTAACTTAGTTACTATTAAAAAGTAAAACTAATTTTTCTTACCTAATTTGGATGGTTGTGTGCTAAAAAGGAGTTTTAACTCCTAAAAGATGCATATATGACTTATCATGGAGTTTTGATAAATTATTAGATTATATTACTAGGACCTTGAACTAATAAAGACTAATCATAGAATAAAAAGCTTTACTTGTAAAACAAGTGTATCTAGATGCATATAAAGATGCAAAGTTAACACAAAGGAAAAATAAGTAAAAAGAAGCTTATCTAAACAAAAATTTGATTGACCATATTTACTGTATTCACTTCGAAAGATAATATTTGATCATCAATTTGATGAAAGATGTAGTCAGATTTTTAAAGACAAAGCAAAAGAGAAAATAAATTAGTTTTTAAAAAGATAGTGGTTATTTTAAAATGAAATTTGAATAACTGATCACTTTAATAATAAAATATTCAGGTGACATTTTAATTATATCATTTCTACATTAAATCTATTTTTTAAGTTCTTATAATTTTTTCCAACAAAAAAATATATTCTCAAAAATTGACTTACCATAAACTGAGGTAAGAAATAGGCTTCTCTCACCGTTCCCCATCTCTTGCGTGGAATCACCCCACCTTCACCATATTGGTAGTTTTCCCTTTAGTTGTTTACTCTGCTAATCTTTAATTCTAACTGGGTTAGCTTCAAAGAACAAGTCTTTTTTGACTTGCACGTCATTCACTTCCAACACATGACTAGGATCAAGATTATAGTTTCTTAATTGAGATACATGAAACACACTATGTAAATTTATCAAGAGATAAAACAATCTCATAAGTCACTAAACCTATCTTTCTATGATAAGACCCTATTAACTTGAAAAACAACTTTCTCAATCTAATAACTCTTTCTACACTCTTAGGTAGATGTTACTTTTATAACATATAATCTCCAAGTGCATAATCCAAAGACTTTCCCCTATCTACATAAAACTTTTGTCTAATTTAAAAAATTTTCACCATCTCCTATATACCTTCTTAATAATCTTATAAAACAACACTTAGTAATACTTTTAATTAAACTTATAAATACTACATTCACCATCAAAATTTTCAAAGTCTTAACAATTAGATTGACCTTGACTAATAAAATCTTATTATAATTATCCTTACATCACATGTTATAAAAGTTAGTCATACTTCACTATTTTGAATTATTGATTATATTTTGTTAAAAAATATGAGTTTTATGGATGTTATTCCTCATTTAACGAATCTCACTCTTAGTTTATAAATAAGATAATAAAATTTTGTAATTTTTATTTAGTAATAAACTTGACATAAAAATATACTCTTTTATTATAATTGGATAGTTGTATGGACGTGTAATTTTGGTTTATGTAAACTTTATTATCCATTTACATAAAAAAATAATACGATTTAATAACAAATTTTCATATATTTTGACATTTACGTTATATCAAATGATATATTATCATGTAATTAAAATTATTTAATTTTAAACACTAAAAAGTTGAATTTACAATTAAAATAATACTGAGGTCAAAATACATATCCATTGAAACTATTGAGTCAAACTTTTTTAAGTGTCCCTACCCCTACTCATTTTGCTTCTGTTTTCATAAATTAAACTTTCTTTTAAGGCAGCACGTGCATTTATGACTCTTTCACACTCTTTCACGTATGACTCTCGATCTGATTGAATGAGGTGCATTGAAGGAAGGGTATGGTGTTGTGGATATCCTAATATGAAATCTCATTTTTTTTTTTTATAAAATTTCAAAGTTAGAATATGAAATTTTAATTTATTTTGTATAAATTTGTCAGTATCACATTATTTTAAAATTTTATTATAGTTTTTTAATGTAAGAGTTTTGTAAAAATTTATTTTAATAATATTTTATTCTAAACTTTGTAGAGAAAAAAATTACTTATAAGATAAAATAATATTTTAATTTATATTCTAAAATATTATTTAAAATTTATTATTATTATATTTGAGGGAGAGTTAAAAGTGGGGAATTGAGTCACATCTGAAGTAGCAGTATTAGGAACCGTCCAATTAATGAAAAGAGGACCCATTTCAGATTTTTTTCACACCATCACTGTGCAGGTGGCTTCAGCCTTTTTTTTTTTCCCCTTTTTTCGACCTTTAAATTTCGAATTTTTTTCTAAACTATATTTATCTGTTCACAATACTTTTTAAATAACGTAGATTTATCCTTTATGATCAGAATGAAATTAGAACTCGATTATTCAGAAATTGAATTCTAAGCATTAAGTTAAATATTGTAAATAGTAGGTCATTTGATATTTTTCTGTTGCTTTGAAAAAAATTTCTTAAATTTTTCATTTGACTTTATATTTCTTGTCAAACATCACTGCTTATGTTATTATTTAATGATAAAAATAAAATTAAAAAATAATTAATGATTTTTTATTTGTTAACTCTCCATCTTTCAATTATATGAATTCATTTTGAAGGGACTAAAAATAGATAATTTTTTTTTTCAGGAATTAAAATCTAAACAGGTTTATTAACAGAGACTACACATACGTCTAACTCATGAATTTTTATCGAGAATTCATAACGTAACTTAATTTAGAACTCTAATAAAAATTGAAACTATAAATATTTTGCAATGGTGAAAATAACGTTAAGTGCTTTTCACGGGGTACGTAACAAGCAAAAACGGCGTGAGAAAGTATATATATAATTTTACAAAATACATTAGATAGTGACTTGTGACGATAATTTTTATATTATTAGAGACTATAGAATATGTCCAAGTCTCATATATGTTTTCCCTGAAAACGAAAAAAATATTTATACATTCATTAGTTTTTTTAATTTTCATTATTATATTTTTGAGTTTTACTTTTGACTTCTAATCATTTTAACCCGTCTTCCTTTTATCTTTAATTTTATATTTTTTTACCATAATTCAACCTATCATATTTTATCTGAATATTTAAATTAAATTTCAATATTTTTATTCAAAGTAAATTGCAATAGTAAAAATAATCTTAATTAAATCAAATATTAATCTGCTTAATGTGAATGTATTTATTATGAATTTCAATTATAGTACAATTAACATACAAATATTTATTGATTATAAATTTCAATTATATAAAAAAAAACATGTACTCGTTTATAACACAGATAAATACTAGCTAAAAAGAAGAATTGATAGAGTAAAATTATTTTGAAAATATTGTGATAAGACTTTTGCATGCAAGTTGTAATGTCATACTTGTAAAGTACACGTGTCACTCCTTCACAGCCTCCACGTTTCTGAAAAGAATGAACCACAGCGCCGTAACAAGTTGCAAAGTATCTTTCAATCCAACAAAGTTCTATCTAACGTAGATTCCTTGCATTGCTTTGCATGATTTTGCATCATTCTTCTACTTCCTGCCAAACCATTACATAAAGTTAGTTAGTCATGAACCATTTTCACTTTCGAATTATAATAATTTTTCCCATTTATCACATTTAATAACAAAATATTTTTAAGCATTTTATATATTCTCGATCCAATCTTATGAACTCCTTCAATCAAAGATCTTTGCTAGTCAAAGATGGATCTCTAACATTTAATTTATAATCAAAAAGATTGTTATTGTTGTCTATAATTTTAGGTATCATGCACGAATTTACATTGATCATGCCGCAGATTGAGGAGAAATAACTACACATAATTAATCTCTAATATATATTAATCCTCAAATATAATTTATTAACTCGTAATATATGTATATATTATTGAATTGATGAATTATTTCTATTTGTAGATCCATACAAGCGAAGAAGATGACACTTAGCAATACTAATTTTTTTCTTCTAATTTGAAAAAAAAAAAGAAGATATTTTCACGTTTCAACAATTCTACGAGATACACTGGTAAAAAAAAAATATGAGAAATAGTGTTTGCTGAGTTTTTTTTTTTCTTTTCTTTTCAAATTGTATAAGAAGTAGTATCCTTAACTTCAAATTTCTGAAAAAAAAAAATGTCCCATGAATACAAACTGACAGCTAAATAACCTTTTGTCTTAAATATTGAAGTAGTGTATAAGCAAACATGTGAAACAGAAGTTATATTAATGGAGTTTACAAGCTATAATCGTGTTCCCATTTTACTTAAAAGTTTTAGGGTTTGTCTTGGAAGAGTTTGGTTTAAAACTATAGAATAAATGAAAATGGTGGTTGTGTGAGAAAAAGTTGAAATATTCAACTAAAAGTGAGAGGATAATCTAGGATATGTTCATGTTGTCTTGTCGGTAATGAATATTTCATAAAGAAAAAATAAATAAAATTGGTGAGTTATGGCCCTGTCCACACAATTTCGAATACAGAGAGATACAAAAGACAAAAGTGACGACAAATTCTTATAAATGGATCCTTATGTGTTTTGAAACCAGATTCTCACCAAGAAAATGCCTGCCACCTGTAGTCACTTTTATCATCTCAACTTGTAAATAAAAATGTAGATAATTTTAGATAATCTTTTCGTAAAGGTGTGACCCAGATTCGAAAATCCACAAATCCTTATATTTGAATCAATCCAAAAAATTCTAGTTCATTCGGATTATTGATTCGAATACTTTTGAAAAGGTGTAGATATAGTCAATTTAATTCGAATATTGAATATGAAATATTTATTAATTTATCATATTGTATAATGTCTTATTTTTAAATTTGATATTTTATTTACTTTAGAGTTTAATATAATTAAATTTTGAAGTTTTGACGTTTATTTAATGGTTCGTAGTCTTGTACTTAGATGCATAATTTCTACTAATCTTCTAATTTATTTTATTTCATATTATTTTAATATCAAAGAAATGGTCTAATCCAAACAAATTTAATCATAAATTCGGTTTGATATATGTTATGGCCATAATAATAATTTAAAACACATATATATATATATATATATATATATATATATATATATATATATATATATATATATATATATATATATCATTATGCATTATCTGGATTTATAAAATTCATAAATATAAAAGTCTTTCCTACAGCTTAATATAAAGTATATATGCATCACACTTAGTAAATATATATAGTATCTCTCGATCTATATATCATTATGAAATTAATATTATAAGTACAGATAGTTAATTTTAATACTTTAAATCTTACAATATTTATCATTGTCTCGCTTAACGGATATTTATCTCAAAAATTTGTCTCATAAAAAACTTATAATCATAAAAAGTTTACTTCACATTCAATCATAAATAAATAAGATTTAACAAATTTAAAAGAATAGATATAAGTCTATCTCCAACCCAACATTTAATTCATAATTAAAGTTTCATGTACACATAACATCTAAGTAGTTCCTTACACATAGTGATAAAAAAAATGTATTGTACAAAAATCAATAAATTTAGAAAGAATAATTTTATTTTGACACTACCCTAACAATATTACACCATTTCACTCCTGAATTTTATAATAAAATATTATATTTTAATAAAATAATATTATTTTTTAGTGTTAAATAGGAGTAAGTTACTGTATCTAGGGTTAAACTATCATTTCCCATTTAAAAATAAACTTATTTACATGAATCGGCGAAGTCTCAATATCCCATTTTAATATTTACTTCAATACTTAATATACACATTAGACTCAAACTAAAATAGTTTATCATATATGTAAATGAGGTTCACATGTTTACAACTTTCATACAATTTATATCTATATCTTAGTTTCATTTATTTGTGTAGTCCACTTCACTTTTTAAGAACAGAGACAATTATAATATAAACAATAAATATTTAAACCAATCATAATATTTTAAAGAATCTTTAAAATAATAAAACATCGCATATACATGCTTTAGATAGATATATGATTAATATGAAGATGTATAATATGATATATGACATGTATCATTTTATGGATGACGCTTTGTGGATGGTGGATTCTAGTTGGATTACTTATACATGTATATGGATTGAATATGTATGAATATATATATTTATAAGTTTTATCCTTAGATGAGTGATCCTAACTGAATATTGCGTAATTCTTAATGGGTGATGTACATGTCTTAAATGATTGTGTCATTTTATGGGTGACCCTTTGTGGATGGTAGATCCTAGTTAGATCACTTATACATGTATATGGAGTAAATATGTATGAATATATATTTATAAGTTTTATCTTTAGATGAGTGACTCTTATTAGATATTACATCATCCTTAACAAGTGATGTAAAAAAGTAATATCATACTTTAAATGATTGTGATAAACATAAAATGCATGTATCTCAAATTCACTATTACCTCACGTAGATAAAAATTTAGATAGTAAAAAGTAAATAAAAACTTATGTCTAATGTTATATTAATATATTTTACATTATGTGAATAATGTCATATTCAATGTAATTTTACTAATATAACAAATCTCACATTATGTCATATTCAATGTAAGTTTACGAATATAACAAATTTTTTAGTTTTGCATAACATTACATTGTACTAATATTTTATAATTTTTATCTAACAATAACTAAATATTTTAATTTACAAAATATAGTTAAATTTAAACATATTTTCCTTATAAGTTTTTGAGTTTTATTTATTTGTTATCTCTAAGCATAAAAAAAGTCATTAGCACGATACAAATCCACCTTTTTCATTTCCGGTAAATATTTCCTTTTCTTTTTAATCCTAAAAGAGTTATTTAAATAATTTTATTTCATTGTTCAAAGTTTTGTTTAAAAAAGTTCGGAGGTAAAAGATAAAAAAAATATAATAAATAAGAAATCAAACATCTTGCTAAAAATCATAAACAAAATCAGGTAATTGATCAAGAATAAAAATTATATTTAAATCAAATAATTAATTACATTTAATTATATATTATATCAACATAATTAAAATAATAATAATTTCAACTCACCTAACAATTGTAATGTAAGTAACACAAGTTAAGCATCAATCTAGTCATGCTTAGCCACCCAGTTCATCAGGTACATACAATTATAAAACACATCACACACCAAATCAAGAAATAGCAAAACCCCAGTTGAAATTCAAACAGAAAAAACAAAAAATCACACGAGCCAAGTCAATATTCTAACCAACAAAATTATTAATCCAAGAAAAAAAAGGTTTTTTTTTTTTCATATCATCGAAGTCCTATGTTAATTTTATTACTCTTAATCATGTAGGGTATTCCTTTTCAGCATGGGGAACTTTATTTGTTGGAGACAGAATGGTGCCCTAGGAGTGAACATTAACACATGGACCTAAGTATTTGTAGGGAAACTATATGAACAAAAACAGGGACCCCAACTTTAGTTAAGTTGATGGGAAATTATTGGACAAAATTGTAAACTCCTTCGTGGCTGGTACTAGAAGAAAACCTTACCCATAATTGCTTTAGCTGAAACTCTGAGCTTCTATTGGTTCAATCATGGTGGAAAGGATAAGATTCTTCAATCAAACAAATGGAGCAAATTTAAAGCCGGCAAAGGAGAACTTTTAGAACTGCAAATGTACATATGCACAAGCCAAACAATGAAGTTAACCAGTTCTTGTTCAGATTAATTAACTTGGAGAAAAGTCACCATCAAAGATAGATATGTCACATTCTAAAATCATATTTTTTTTCTTGATGATTATTGTTATACTTACTGGAGTACCATTATTAATTTTTTTTACCGAATTATTCACTTATATTTAGTCCAATTGATTTTATATTTGAAGAGTTAATGCATAAGTAAAATTATTATTTTTTAAAATTTAATTTAATATTTTATTTGAAAAAATTCGTGTTAGTCCTTTATTTACTTTACTAAATTTGGCCCTTTCATAAGTTTAGAATTAAAGTTATTGATAATTTTTAGATTAATGATGGCTCAAAGCGGCCATATTTTTTTTACTATTCTAGATGTGTTTTTGCTTGCATAATTACAAATTATAGTTTATAAGGTCTTGATTATAGTGATTGTGCATTTAGTGCTTGAGGTCATTGTTCATAGTAGATGTAGTGAAATAAGATGAAGAAATGATAAAATCAAAATTTTTAACCCAAACAAATATGCTGGCTAAAGTCATTCTCTACATCTCCAATTCAAGAGATTGTCTCTTTTATAATGACATCCTATTGATATCGATATAAAGTAACACATATACGAGATCCTATTTATACAAAATAAAGTAATATATATATATATATATATTTGTTTGTTTCACTTGCAAATTATAATTACTTCCAAAATCAATTAATCTAATTCAATTAAAGAATAGAAAATTGGTTTAGTTTGAGAAAAATAATAAATTCTAATTTATGTTAATTGGGTGAGACTATCTTGAGTAAGAAAACTTAAGAAAAAATACTAAATGCTAAATATTTATGTGAATTTTGGCTCTTTGATTAGATTGAGATCCATGCTATTATCACAAAAGAAAAGAGAAGATATAAAACAAGGGGATCAAATCAAATCCATGTAGAAAAAAATACAAAAAAATCCTCTAACAAGAAACTAAACAATAAAAGCATTTGTTTGAAACTTATAATGGAAAAAAATAATCTAAACTAATAATGGTTGGCTCGTACCATACCATCATTCAAACTAACTTATTTTAAATTTTTAGATTTGTCAGCTTATCAATACAATGATTTCCTTAACAAAAGATATGTGATATATTTAACTTCATATCATTACAAAGCTTCATAAATTATCTCCATCTTTATTTAAGAGATCAATGAATAACTCAAGCTAACCACACATATAATTAATAGTCCAACAATGCTCGATAACTGTTGGGAGAATCTGAGGGGGTAAAACTTGGGAGATCTCACAAGAATGAGACAAGAGCCAACATATAAGGGAATGACACCACCTTCAACCCAAAACCTTAAGGCGTTGGGTTTGTGGGTCTTCTTTCTTATATGTTGTTCAACTTTCTCATTCCTACCCAATGTGGGACTTCGATTCACACTTGAATATCTAACAATAACCAAAATAATCCTTATAATTTAAACATATAAAGATTCTTTAATCCCTGAAAAAAGAGAGTTATCAATATACTTTTCTTGGCTTCCTTTAAAAATACAAGCACAAATAACAAAATGAGGAAAACCTCGGAGCACCATCATTGTTAACTTTAAACCAATCTACATTTGAAAATCTTCATGGAAGTAATATCTTTTTCAAGTCCAATGTTGATACCTAATAATTTCAAAATAAAAAAAGTTAGTATGTAATTATGTAAAAATTTATTAGAGACATTACTTATAGCCTAATGTATAGTATGAAGGACAATATCGATGCTAATACTTTGTTAAAATCTAATATGATTCTTATTTCTCTAAATCATCTAAATGAATAAGTAACAACAACTAGTATAATAGTATAATATGTTTAAACAAAAAACTTGCTGAAGACTTAAAGAAAGAAATTAAACCAGATGGATAAACGATAAACAAATAAGGAAATATTTATTAGAGCCAAGACCATATAACATTAGCAGAGAAACATTCAAAGGAAAGGTGTGAAATAGTTTCCTCTTGCTTCTTAAACACAAAGCGACACCTTTGCATTGGACATCCTTATAAAATCTTCCAAATAACTAAAGACTTTGCAGATGGACTAAAATTAGACTAAATCAAATTCTCTCACTCACAAATTATGGGACAAAGAAAAAAAAGTTTCTAACAACCTTTTGATTTAGTTAGGAAAAATCATGTAACATCTAATTAGGAATATCCAAAAACTAGATTATAACCATATTCTGCAAATTTTGAATTCTAAGAAGATTACATAAAAGATATGACAAAAGCCAGTAGTTGTCATCCCAAACAAGAGATGCTTTATATAAAAGTTTTATCTTGTCATCATAAGGACACCAAAAAGCATAGAAAACAACATCATAAATTATTCCAAAAAATTATATATGTCAACAATCTAAAATGTATTTTTCAAAATAATATCATAATTATTATTTATACCAAGCTAAGTAGATGACGAATGTTATATGTAAGTATTTTCTAATATTTAGATTTAAAACTTAACCTTCTTAACTGTAACCCAAGACATGAAGTTGTATGCAAAGTATCAAATCAATTTAAAAATATAAGCTTCGTTTTTCACGTGAAATTTAATAACTTATTTTAGAGAAACAAATTTTAAATCCATTACCAATAACAATGTTATTCTAACCAATATCATTTCTCCTAATAAAGTTTGTAACTCATTTATCAACCTTTTCAACAAAATTAACATACTATTAATTTTTTTAATGTCATATTTAATATTTATATATTATTTTAATCTATCAATTAAAACATGTTAAATATGTGTATTTTTATAAGAATCGATATTATTTCTTTAAGATTGTAACATTCTCTTTTCTCTGTTGTATGGTTTAGGTATATTTTTAGAGTTGTGCTTAATTATTATTATATGAATGAGGACATATCGGCAAGCTAAGATTTTTTTGAATTAATATCCGTGCAGTGTCCTCCCATATTAAAGGAGGTATACGGACGAAAATTCTTGAAAAATAAATATTTCTGAATTAGATCTCACACATCAATCCTTATCTTTCTCAAACCACGAGAATGATGTTGAAAAGAGAAAAGAGAGTTTGGTTTCACAAAAGAAAATAGAATGGAGATGAAATTGTTTATTAATTGTGGCAAGAGATGGGAGAAGTAGAAGATATTATTTTTGCTGAAAGGTACTTTTGTAGGTCGAAGAAAAAAGGTGATCGGAAAAAGCCAAGATTTGCACTTTGAGTTGTTAATGGCTTTCACATTCTTCAGAGAAATTGAAAAAAAAAAAAGAATAAAAATCTACATCCCAATTAAAGGTAGTTGATGATATAAATTTAGTGGGGTCTTTAGGCTCTAAAACAAGGAAGATGTCACTGTAGTTAATGCAAAAGTTTGAAGATATTATTGATGATTTTTGTACTTCATAATCACGTCACATATATTCTAAAAAAAATCTTTTTAACATGCGAAATGAAAAAGGTAAAGCAAATGAATTGCCAAAAAAAAAAAATACAATGAAAACAATAGTTGCATGAAATAGAGTCATATTTTTTTTCGATACTTAAAGAAATTGTCTGACTTTTGATAACTTTTTTTTACTTTAGTTCCCATAATACATATTTGAATTTTTTAACACTCATTATTTAAAAAACTAATATTAAACAAAAACTTATAACGATTTAAAAAAAATAGATTAGAAGAATTATACAAAAAACAAGACTAAAACCAAAAAAGGAACTTCATACGGACCGAAAGTAAAACCTATTTTGAGACCGAAAAGGAAACATAACTCAATTTTAGCGAAAAAAACATATTTAAACAACTATGGTTTATAATAAACAAATATTTTGTAATATATAAATTATATTTTATAATAGATATTACAAATAATATTTACGTAAATTTGTGGTAGAAAGAGAGGGAAGCTTCCTTCCTTGTATGGAGAGAAGAAAGTGGTGTCTTGTAGTGTAAAAAATAGCAACATTAAAAAATTAGGGTTTTGTGGAAGAAAAGAATGTGTGATTTTGTGATGAACGTGTTTAGGGTTGAGAAGAAAGTGGTGGGTGTCTTGTAGTGTGTAGGGTAGGGACATGAGAATTAAAGGCAAAAGGAGGTTTTAATGGCGGAAAAAGGTTGGCATTGGACTTTCTTTATCTCATTCCACCAACTGTCACGCCGCTATAAACATAACACGACAAATGGGGCCTTTTCTCTCTTATTAACACTTCCACCCCACCAACCATTTTCCATCGATAAACACCTTTTCATTACTTTATTCACATTAAACAATGCATCACTACGACATCTTCCAAGTGGGGAAGATAAGGTTGCAACATCGGATCTTATATTAATGTTTTGTTTCAACTCACCACACCATAAACTTCTCTTATTATTTTACTTCACAACGAATGATACTGCAAAAACATTACTTTAATACACCAATAATTTCTGCTAACGTTAGTAGAATTTCCTCTTCATTTTCTGAACTTGTCGTGGAGCATTAGTATATAGAAAATGAGTATTGTAAGGAGAGAAGATCGAGAATAATCTCTTCACCAAAAAGTTATTAAAAATTAGATTTTAAGTATAGCTTAATTTTAACTTGTAAGGTAAAATTAGTATTCGCTTATAAATTATTGAAATGTTTATTTTTAATATACCTCTATCAAAGATCTTATTTTTAGTTGACATGAAATCTTCAATAATTCTTGTTACGTCGGACTTCTCAATTCTGAATTTGAAACTTATATATAAGGACATTCTAATAATGATCTAATAGCAGATGGTCTAATAAGTTCAACAATATGATTGATTCTGATATTATATTAAAAATGAACTTTAAGTCTAACTCGATCTTACAAAACTGACATATAAGATAAGGTTTGCACTTATTTATACACTATTAATAAGTTTTATCTCTAATTTATGTAAAATCTCTAACAGAAATAGTTTAAAATTGTTATATAGAAAAAACAAATTATTCAAGTTCATTATCTCATATATAAAATAAATATACTAAATATGCTTAACAAATTTTAATTATGATTAAGTGAAAATTTAAATTATTAATAGAAATTATTATTATATATTTAAGAATAAATCTGATAAACAGTTAACTAATTTAATATTATTTTATTATTTTTTACATGTACACACTCTAACTTGATCTAACTTGATTTTGGAATAGTTTTACAAGTATCCTTTTCCAGTCGACAGAAAAAAAATATTTGACTTAAAAATTTTATCAAATCTATGAAGAAAAACCAAATACTCTTAATCTTCAGAGTTTATCACTCTTATATCAGCAGCTTAATGACTCCGTCCGGAACATAAAGCAAGAGAGTATTTGATAAAATGGTGAATGGAAGTTGTTTTGTGTTTCTTCCTCTCAAACTAAACTCATCAGAAAGTGCTTGAAAAAGTTGATGGATTAAACAGTGAAATATTAATAGTTGCTAGAACTGTGGAGAAGACAATTCAAAAGAGTGAAGATATGAAGAGTTTGATTTTTCTTTTGTTTCTGTGGGGAGCCTACTTACTGCAATGTGGACCTTGGCTGCAATACCACACACTTTTCAATTCAAAATAATAAATGTCACCAACTATCAACACAAATTCATAATAAATTGCCTGTGACTTTTAAAAAGTTGTAATTAAAAAAAGGAAAACGAAATTTAATGAAGAAGCAACTTAATGCACTTGCGTATGCTTTTGACCAAAGCTCAGTTTGAAAAAGATGAGTAGAGAAGTGCAATGCAACAGCATTGTTCTTTTTGTTGTAATTAAATGTGAAAGAGTTAAGTTATATTTTTTTAAATTTTTTGTATAATGGTAATCTATTTTTATCTTTAAATGTATTAATGAATAAATTTTTATCTATAAATAAAAAAAATTAATTAATAAAAAATATTTATGTTTTGCTATACTCATTTTTTTCTGATTTATCTTTAACTGTTATTTAGTTGACAATTGTAATAACAATTTTTTTACTTAATTTAGTTAAGTAAAAAATGTAAACTTATGTGCTACAACTTCTAGATATGTTATTATCTATAATAATATATAGTATATAAAAATTTATTTATTTATACATTTTAATTTTCAATATATAATATATCTAATATGACTTTTATTTTCTATTTTGTTTCATATTTTTAATCTTATTAAACTTCTTAAATAATATTTTAAATTTAGAAAATATCACATAAAGCAAATAAAAAATATAAATAAATATATGAAAAAATAAATTTAATATATGCATAAATATATAAATTAATAAAATAATAAATTTTAATTCTAAAGTAAAATAATAAGATAAAAATGCATACATTCTTTCTATTTCCCTTAGTATATTTAAAAGATGTGTTAATTTATGTGGGATTAGGCCTATATTTTTAATTAGACTGTTTATTTAATTGATCGCCACTTTTGGAGGCTAGTATTACGCTTTTTGACGAATCCATGGTGAGAACATAATAAAACTGCTTAAAACTGCAATTAATTTTAAAATTATTCTTTCAATGCTTAAAATTTTATTATATTGTAAATTTACTAATCAAAATTATCTCGATATGATTGCTATGGTTGTAGTTAAAACATTTAAATTTGAGTGATTTGTTGGCAGTTCGTTATTATTTATTCCTTAAAGTTTGTATTTTTTAAAAGTAATTTTAAATACAGTGAATAGATATTATCTTAATTTTTGTTTAAAATTTCCGGTAATTTTATATAGTAATTAAAGGACCTTATAATTGTCTTGTTGGATCAGTTATATTTTATTTTAATAAATTATGTGACTAATTATTGATATAACCTAATGGTTTAGGGTTTTAAATAAATCTAAACCCTAAACCTAAAAATAATTTACTCAAACATACCCTAGAGCAAATGTAGATATTTTTTAAATAAATCCAAACTTGAAGAGAGGATCAAGAGTAAACTTTTTAGCATATTATTTTATTAATTAAATTGTTATTAAAAACTATAAAACAAGAGGAATATTCCTTAATTAAGATGTAAGACCTACAAAATTTTGTAGTTTTCTAGTTTCGACTAATAAGAAAGAGTGATAAGATATTTTTTTAACAGAGTGGTAAAAAATATTTTAGACTGTCTTTCTTATACTTTAAACTTTATTTGGTTTAAAATTATAAAATTAAAAATGAATTTAAAATTAAATAAAATTTATTTTATATTCAAACCAAAAATGGAAGGAGATTGTTTCGCTTCCACGCCTTATTATGCGAGAAGAAATTGTATCTATATACCTTTAAATATTAACAAGTTTTTAAAGTTCACTATCTGTCTAATAATTATATAAGTTATTGGTTATAAAATTATTTTTTTCATGCAAATGGAGTAACAATGATGTTATACTAGGGAAATAAGATCCTTAATCAGTTAAGTTGGATTTTAGATCAATTATATAATTGATAGTATGATATTCTTACATTAATTGTATTAATTGTCAACGATGTGAAAATTATTATATATAATATTGATTATATTTACAACATTGTAAAAGTAATAAATAAATAAATAAATTCAGAAGACATTTTTTACAGCGGTTCTTCTCCACATGAACTTCTTTTAGTTAGGACATACTTTAAATTTAATCTACCACTAATATATAATTAACTAAGTTTAATCTATAGTTAAAATTAATAAAATTTAATGTATAGCCAAACTTTTATAAATTTAATAAAATTTAAATTACAACTAAATTTACACTAAACATTTAGCTCTACGCTCTAAATAATAAAATTTATTATCATTAATATAACATATAATTTTTATAAAAAATACTAAAATAATAAAATAGAATACTAATTTGGAGATGATTTTTGCGGTGGCTTGAGGTGCTGCTGTTGGATTCATACTGGCGAGAAGACCAAAATGTCGTAACACGATAAAAGAGATGAAAAACAATAAAAAATAAAGAGGCATGTTAATCATGTCCTAAAATGAATTATATATACATATATATATATATTATTGAAACTATACATATTACATTAACTCTACTAACATTATGTGCACATTTTCTTTTTACAGAAACCACAATAATAATATTAAAAAAAATTATTTATAAAATGTAATGATCCTAATTTTTTACTATTAAAATTTTAGAATATGAATATTATAAAGTAAAAAATGTACTTTAAAAAAATAAAATAAAGTTAAAAAAATATAAAGTCAATGTAGTACCGTCAAATATATATATATATATATATATATATATATACATATATATATATATATATATATATATATATATATATATATATATATATATATATATATATATAAGTTATCCTAATAAATTAGATGAATATTTATAATGAATAAAAATAATAAGTTTACTGAGAAAATAAGATCATTTCAGTAAATAACATATTTATAATTATTCTTAATACAAAAATTTCTTAAACCATAGCAGAGAGTGGGGTTAAAAAGCTTCAACAAACATACCAAAATGATGTGAACAATTATTAAAACAATAACATTGAGGGTGGTTAAGTGTAAATGAAAAATGAGGTGTTATTACATCAACTCATTATGTTGACCAATAAAAAAAAGAAAGGGAAAAAACATTTCTTATATGGCTATAAATATGGCCAGACAGACCAAAAGGCAGCACTAGAAACCACACATTCTGATCTTTCACTGCTTTTCTCTCTGTTAATTTTGCTTCTTATGGAACCCAAAGTTGTTAATAACAATCCAAAGATGTTAGAAAAACCATGGCTTTCTACTGCCTTGAATGCCAGAAGCCTAGGATTAGGCACTGAGACCATAGTCTTTGCTCATGGTTTTGGAACAGACCAGTCAGTCTGGGACAAGATCATTCCTTTACTTGCTGAAGACTACAAGGTTGTGCTGTTTGATTGGCCCTTTTCTGGAGCTGTTGATCCAAGCCTCTATGACCCTTTGAAGTATTCCTCCATGGAAGCTTTTGCTGATGTCTTGATCACTCTCATGGATCAGATGGACCTCAAAGCTGTCAACTTTGTTGGTCATTCCATGGCTGGCATGATTGGCTGCATAGCCTCCATAGCCAGACCTGACCTCTTCAAGAGGCTTATTCTCCTTGGTGCTTCTCCCAGGTCATCTTCTTTTTCTCTTACCTTTTCTTATTCTGTGTTCCATAAAAAGATTTCATCACTCATCAGAGACCAACTCTTTTTCATAAACATTTCACTGTTTGCTTGTCCCTTTACAATGTTCTTTTAAGATTAAGAAGTAACTTGATTTTTTGTCATTTGATTTGGTTAAACTTCCTGCTCTTGTTCTTTTACATTGATCATACTGAGGTTAAAGGTTAAAACTTGTTATCTAGTAGATGCCACTTAAATTCTTATACTAGCTGTTCAACTCCTCCTTTTGGGAGAGAAGAAGTTTGAACTTGTAAGTTTTATGGAATATGTTTGAAGTCCTTCAGGCTGCAGATAGAAACAGTATCTCTCTTTTTTTGCTTTAATCATGGACATATATGTTTCTTCTTTATGAGCTTTCTCTCATGTACCTTTTTGGATTTATGTTAACAGGTGTTTTTAGATTGAAGATTATTACATATATTTTATATTTATTAAATACTTTAAAATATTTAAAAATATAAATATTAGACAGTTTTGTTTGAAATAGTAAATATATTTTTAACAATATTTTATTTTTAAATCTATAATCCTAGCATTTCTTTTACAATTTTATCATTTTTACTGTTATATAATTCACTATTCATACAATCTATATTCTTTTACACATCTCTCTATCATGTCACACTCATTTTGCTTTCTCATCTCTCCTTCATTGTTTAAAATTTATTTTACAAATATAATTTTACTTTCTTTTATTCTCCACTGTCAATTTCTTTTAGTATTTGTCTTAGTAATACCATCATCTCTATGTTGTTGGAGTTAGACTTGAGTTATATATACACTCTTTTTTTCTCTCTTTCTTCAGGGAATCCCTATACTTGGTTTGGTCCCAAATTTTGTAGGACTTTCCACTTTCTGTAGGCATCTATATTTGTGAGGGAAAAGGAACAATAACTAATCAACACTATTCACACAACAAGGCACCTAATTATTTGGGCAACTTGCAATCTTCGACTGTGTAAAAGATAAGGATATATCATGGCCCAAATAAACAATAATTTTATTTCACTATTAAAAAGAACCAACCAGTTACAAAGTTTTAGAAAAAAAAAACATGAACCAACCAAAACATGTGGTGCATACGGGATTGGGGGAGGGATTCCAATTTGTTTTGTAATCTTGTGGTATCACCTTTTTCAGCCTGGTGTGTTTGATGAACCAACCTTGCTTTCATCCATAAAAAAATTTGTTAATAGAATAAACAGAAAGCTCTGAACTAACACAAAAAGACAAAACTTCACTTTCTCTTCCCACTTTGCAGACTTCAATTATCTCCACTTCTTATAAAATAAGATTTGCAAGATTACACCTTAGCCCTTTTCAAATTTGAACCACCAATTTGCCGGCCAAGTCATTTTCAATTTAAGATCAAAAGATATTCTCTCACCATTTTTAAAAGTTTCAATTTTGATTCCTCTAAAGTAAAGAGATATATAAAAGAAAACACAGGAAGACATTTATGAAGTGATTAAGATGTGTGTTCATATCAACTTTGTCAGAAATGTTAGAACAAAAACACGTATACTACAGTGTGAAAATTTGATTTTGATACTAAACCGAACAGGTCCTAAAACATTGAAAGTCAACAGTGACGAAAATACCCTTAACAAAATAAATGTTCTTAAGAGTTAAAACTGTGTTTTAAGCTTTTATTAAGCATGGCTAAGATTTAAAAATCATAGCTTTTTTAACCAACTCAAACCCAAGACATATTAAGGATAAGCTCCTCTAACGTTTTGCCATAACATACAGGTATCTTAATACAGATGAATATGAAGGGGGCTTTACTAGCTCAGATGTTGAGCAGTTATTGCAGAACTTGGAGACCAACTATGACAACTGGGTTAATGCCTTCTCCTTACTAGCAGTGGACTCAAATGATGAGCCATCTGTTAACAAATTCAGAGAGGCCTTGGGAAGAATGAGAGCTGGTGTGGCAGCCTCCTTAGCCAAGACTGTGTTCTATAGTGATTCGAGGGATGTACTCGAGAAAATTGAAACTCCATGCACCATCATTCAGACCTCTAGTGACATCATTGTTCCATTCAATGCAGCACTTTACATGGAGAGAAAAATTAAAGCAAAAGTTACATTGGAGGTTTTAGATGCTAAAGGGCACTTTCCTCAGATGACTGCATGCCCTCAGCTAGTTGACGTGATCAAGGGTGTTATTGGCTTGTAATTCTCAATCTCCTTCATTTTGTCATTGTAGTTATACTTGTTTCTGATTTCATTTATATAGGTTGATGTACATGTTTGGAACTACGTTCACAGCCTAGCTAGTACTGAAGTTACTACATATTGTGTTGAAGTGAACGCACGTTGAGGGTGGTTCCAAACACACGTGTAGTTTGTGTGAGGTTTATATCTGGACAAAGTGTGGTATGTGTTACTTAATTCATTGTACTCTTGAAATAATAATGTGAATTAGCTTTGTGGAAATGTACTTTTTTAATCTCTTTCTCATAGGTACGCTGGCAAGTGTGTTGACATGAATCTTATTTTATCCATTGGTCAAATTCATCTTCAATACATGATCTGGACCGTTTTTCTTTGTTCATTTCAAGTGGTTGCAACAAGGAAAACAAACAGCCGCAATCTTGACTTTATGAAATCTAAATGTCAGATTTTGCATGGAATAATTCTTTGAACATATTTAATGTTTACTCACCAATTATTGCAAAAATAAGAAGTACAATATAAGTATCCAAGTTGAAGACTGCATCACTGGAAAAGTCCAATCCAAGATTTTCTAAGATAGTATTGAATTGACCATTATGAAGTTTCAATAACAAATATCAATGCCTGAAACAGTGAATACTCATGATGGTTTTTGTCAGGAGTAATCTCCTACCCTTAAGCTTCGTAGGAGATCCAAATATCCATGATATTCAGGAGTGATGTATCTGCAATATAAGAACAAATAGTCATCAAGTTTTCATTAGAACCATCCCAAGAATAACCCATTTAAGAGAACTATTGCAAAAGAAATTTCACTTGTTACTTTGTATGTTTGCAATACATGATTTCATAGTTTATATTCACAAATCCTGGGAAATTCCAAACCTATTGTGTATACCCTACCAAAAGTCCATAAATTTTGGGAATGACAATGAACCAAGCTTGAGTCCAGAGGCCACAGCAGCACACAACCAAAAATGTTACATGCAAATACACACCGTATGGTTCCCAGAATAGAACAATGATCACATTGCCGTTTTACATGCATGTAAAGATTTTAATGCACAAAGGCCGTTCAATATTTCCTTCCAATTAAATGTTTATAATAGCATACAGGAAAAATAGTCAGGAAAGATGTAGACAAATACCCATGTCGAAATAGGAAGTCAATGATTACGAGAGTGCAATTTGTCTTGAAAAACTGTGTCTTACGTATGACTTCAGCAACTTGCCTAACAGGGATCAACTTGAAGCTATCAACTTCTCCATCTGATATGTATTAGACCAAAAAAGGTGAGCAAGGTGAGCAGGGTACGGATAGAACAAAACAAACAACAGCAAAATTGAAGGACATGAAAGGCTTACCTTCATTATTAGGTATGAAATCATTTGGAAGTTTTAGATCATAACAGAACAGAACATCCCTCTTGTATCTATACCCATCAATGTCCATATATGAAACAGCCCCTACAGGTATGGCTCTGTGAAAGCAGCAATAAAAAGAATTAGACAGAAGGAAAGTGTACCACTTATTTGAAATCTTTCATTTTGACTAATGATTGGAAAGAGTAAAATAGTACACACACTCAGTAAAACGACCATCCCAAAGGCATATTAAAATTCATGCACTAGAGTAGGAGAAGGAAGAGTTTAGTATGAGGTTAGTAACTTACTTGACAGAGATAGATCTAGGTATTCCTGCTTCCTCTTCACATTCCTTTATGACATTCTCCTGACAGTCAATACCGTGTGGCTGTGACAGTAGCAATTAAATAAGGAACTTGATGATAATATATTGAACTAAAGGAAACATTTAATAGTAAATGGATCCTACACAATGATTTGCTTATTCAGTGGTTACACATTGCTAACACTGTTCAGTTCCTAATCAGAGGAAAAATGACTCACACAAAAGGTAATAGTGATGTTGGAGAGAATGTTTAAGCTCAGAACAGAGAAAAATGAAGCTACAAACCAGTCCTCCTGCAACTAGATGATCAAGCATTCCAGGATATGTCTGTTTTGTGTCACTTCTCTTTCCTATCCACAGGTGCTTCTGCCCATCCACCTCAACATAGCCATTCATATGGATTCCATAAGCCTAATCTTTGACGACAAAGACAAGGGTTAAAACAAGAGCTTTGGAATTAAGATACCAAAATACAGGTTAAGGACGAAAAGTTATGAACAACAAGAGCTTTAGGACGTAAACTGGAAGATGATTTCAAAATGATGCCAACACATGATTGCAAATTGGTAACATTCAACTCCACACAACTAAAGTAAGTTCAATGTTCCATTACAATTTAGCAATGAATAATAGGCCAGAAATCAAGTTTCTTCCAAAATGATCAATTGCGCTAAATATGCTTAGAAGAGTAGAAATAACAGTGTAAACTATGATAGCACACAAGGCCAGAGCAGAATTCACAGTGTACACGCTGCTGAATATATGGCTTCAAACATTTGCATTGCAGTAATTACAAAAAGTACAGAAAACAAGTGTTGAAATAAAGTGCCAAGAAATATCTCGGTGTACCTTTATGCCGAAATAAGGAGCTGCTGCACGCTCTAATGAAAAGAAAATGGGTGCACCAAAGGATGATGTCACAGGGTAAAGCTGGTAAAAAACATGGACAACAGACATAGGATAGGAACTTGGGCATTAGGAAGGCACAGAGGAATGACAAAATATAACATTCTACACATTTTATACCTCGTTCCGTATACCTGGAATCCGCTCCTCTCCCAACTGCTCTACTACATATCCAACGGCACTGGTTCTTTCTTCAGCTGTCTTCAGCATTGGATGCAAAGAAACAAAGTCACCATTGGGTCCTCCAATGTATTTTCCTTTGGGGAAGACAAATACATCGCCAAAGCTCCTCAAATGCTCCACAAATCTGAATTTGTTCATGTTTAACCAATAAACCTGCAACCATCATTAGCTAAGGTGCAGGAGCAGCAGTTCATGTCATGAAAATAAATCAGAACAACTACAACAGCAACAAGAAGCCTTATCCCACATCGACTACATGGATCAGTCAGAACCCAACAAGGTTAATCAATGAGACAATCACAAATAACCATGCAAGAGACGAGAATTACAAGGAAAAAAAGAGATAGAATTGAAGTAAACTTACCCGTTGTGAATGAATCCAACAACGTGGTCCTCGATGACAAACGGAAGGAACTCAGATTGTTTCTCCTATAAGCAAGTTCCATGTCAAAACAACAAAGACTATGATTAAACTCGATTGCACCAACGAAGTTGAATTGACAGAAACAAAAACAAGTGTATACTACAATCTAATGCATGCTCGGTTTCACTTTAAGTCATCTAAAATCACGTTAAATATCCGCTATCATGAATTAAGATAACTTTTCATATATTTGGTCTCATGTGCGGTCCACAATTGATTTTGAGTTAAAACAGCTAAACACTAAATTTTAGTACTAACGTAATCGTTTCAGTCCAAAATCAATTCCATTAAAAAACAATATCGTAAAATCAATAGCACTCAAACCAAATTCGCAAAGGCTCACCCACCCACCCACAAACTTAAAATTAGCCAGACCCATAACTCAAAAACCGAAAATAAGATAACTTTACGGTAAAAGAGAGGGTATGATGCACAAACAAGCAATTGGGTGTCTCTATATATGAAATTTGCTTCACTCATTCACTGTTTGTGTTTTCCAAGGAAGCAAAGAGAACATGCAAAGAGCTTACAGGACCACGATTGCATAGTTGAACTTTGTGGAAGAAGCCTTGGAGATAGCGAGAGCGGTCTTGTGTGTCAGTTTGAGATGAAGATATGGCAATGACATCTTCCCATGTGAGAGAGAATGTGGCAGAAGAAGAAAAAGAAGAGGCCAAGCTGAACTTAGTGGAAGTTGTGGAGGGAAAAGAGTGAGAGGGAAGAAGTGAAGAGAAGGGCCGTGATCTGACGTAGCTCAAACTAGCAAATTTGTTGATGCAGCAAACCGTTCCCATCGCTGTGTCTGGTTTGTTCAACACAACAAAATTAAGGTATCTATGTAGTGATATGGTCAAAGGAGTGCAGACACTGTCTTGTTTAGTGTGCCAATTTAGGACTTAGTTTGTCTCAGGCCCTTTTTTTATGGGCCAGATCCAAAAAAGTTATAAATATATTAGTACTGAGTTGTACAGTTTCAGTTTGTAATAATTTTTTTTAAAATATATTATAATTTGTATAACCCGTAATATATTTTAAAAAAATTATATTGCTAATTTGCATAACCCGTAATATATAATTTATAATTTTTTCGTTTGTGTAATAAAAAAAAATTGAATCTTGTTATCCTTAATAAAATTTATTTTTATTTTTTTTCGAGATTAAAATGAAAATGTATAATTAGGAAGTCAATAGTGAGGTGGAGGAAGAAACACTCTAAAAGACGGTGGGCTTCTCGTCTTCCTATTTCATTGGGCTTGTTTTCCGTTAAAAGATTTATTTTTAATATCTATTTAAAATGTAATTATATGCATATTTTGTTGTTCAATGATAATAATGTGTTAATTTTTAATCAAAATTTTAGAATTTAGATTGTGAAAAGGGATTACCAATTAGGACAACAAAATCATCACATTTAGAATGACATTTTCACTGGTTCTGTGCTAGTTCTAGTTAAAGGAATTTTAAAATACAGATTCTGTTTTTCATAACAGTAACTATATCACATTTATATTCTTCTTAAATTATTATAAATATATTATGATACCGTATATAAATAATAATATAATATGAAATGAAATTGAATTTTGTAACAGTTGATGCTACGTGGTTTGTTATAACAACCTCGAATCTAGTATCTTAGCAGTTAATATCATGTTCCGTTCCAAATCCTCATTCCAAACAATGTCACTGTCCAGAAGTTTGAAGTTTTGTCTTTCTTCTCCCATCTCCAATTTTCGTCGTTCTCTTAGAAACCCTAATTCCCTCTTTCACTCTCACTTTCAGATTCCAGTAGTTGAGGATGAGGTTCAGCACGCTGTCTTTCAATTCAATCGCATGCTTGAAATGCGCCCTCTTCCACCCCTATTCCAATTTCGAAAGATTTTGGGATCCCTTGAGAGGATGAAGAGGATGAAGCACTATTACTTTTCTTTTTAAGCAAATGGAGCTCAAAGGGATTCACGGTGACATTGTTATTTTTCGCATTTTCATCAATTCTTTCTGCCAATTATCTCAAATTACCCTCGCTTTCTCTGTTTTTTCCAAAATTCTCAAACTCGGTTATGAACCTGATGTCATAATCTTAAGTAGACTCATCATAGATCTGCATCGTAAGCGTCAATTCAAGGAAGCATGCAACTTTTATGACAAGGTGGCATTCAACATTTATCAGAAGTTTCTAGCAGAGGAACATGGAGTATACATAATCCGTGAATCAAAGTTAAAAGTGGTAATTTACAAATACAACAAAATTATTGATGGTTTATGGAAAGATGGGAAAATCTCTTGTATTTTGGCTTTGATTGATGAGATACATGATAGGAATGAACGTGCAGATGGAATGACTTACACTTCTTTAGTGGTGGCTTTATGCAAAGAAGGTTATGTAGACATGGCAATTGGATTAGTTAGGAAGATGAGAGAGAAGGGAATTGTGCCGGATGAGCACGCTTACACATCACTTATGAATGGGTTGTGGAAAGTAAATAGGTTCAACGATGCTCAGGAGATCTTTCAAGATTTTTTGACTAAAGGCTACCGTGTTAGTGTACACACTTATACTGTTATGATCAATGATTTATGTAAAAGGGATTTGCTTGATGAGGCATTGAACTTGTGGTCTATGATGAAAGACAATGGTTGCATGCCCCATGCTGAAACTTTTAAAGTAATGATTTGTGCACTCTATGAAAAGAATGAGATTCAGAAGGCAAAAAAATTTCTTCAGGAAATGATCATTAGAGGCTTGTATTCTATGACATCCTAGAAGTGATTGGAATGTTCGTTGTGATTGGAAGGTTGTTGTCGTTGTTTTGCAGTTGACACTGAAGGTTTCAGTTAAGAAAATTAATGATGTTTTTGAGCTTGTGTCTAATGCTACACCTGCATCTGATTTTATTATAAGACTACTGTTATGATTATGATTACTGATTATAAGTTAGTTCCTAACTTAATTGTTTTTCATTTTGTTCATATTTTTTGGTTACATTCTTTTTCTTTTGATTATCCATTTTAGTTCTTAATCATTTTAAAGGTTGCTCACAAGTCGTCATCCCAAAATATTTTCTATCATATAAAAGGTTTACTTTACTTAACTGTTTCTTGAACACAAGGTGATGCTAGTTCATAATAGCTATTTGAATATCAACATTACGAGACTTACGTATCTTAACTTTTGCTTGACTATTTCTTACCTTCACCATATCGAACTTTGAGACAGGTTCTAAAACACAATAAAACCATTTTAAATCTGACCCAAGCAGGGTTCATTCACATCAAAATTGTCACATCTCTTGCAGTCTTCTTCCCCAAACAATTTCTTTTGCCTACATTTGTGTTTTACATTGCACTGTCCTCATGATCTATCAATATCAGTATTTTACACTAGCTTTTAATATAATGATATAAAGCATATACCACAAACTGCATAGAATTTGTGTTCATTAACTTAATTGACAGAAAAAAAATAAAAAAACTAAAATAATGAACTCTAACAGTTTATATTAAATTTAGATATTAAAATTGTTTTTAATTTAAATATATTATTTTGACTCTCTAGAATTATTAGTTAAGATTTATCAATATTTTTTATAAATTAAATCTAATTGTTAAAAAGTATCGTTTAAAATACTTTGACTCTTTATATGTAAATATAATGTTTAAAGAATAAATAGTTTAAAGACAAGATACCTAATAAAGGTTCATCCAAGTAAATGATTGAAATTAAAACTATTTAATTAGTTTACCTAAGATGAAGACCAAACAAATTCAACATAAGTCTACATGGTCACAATCACTTAAATATTAACAATAAATTTAGTAGACTTTTTAAGATTTATACAACGTCACACTCTTCATTTTATTTTATTTTAGTACACTTATATTATATATTATTATAATATTTTATTTTATTTTTCATATTATATATATATATATATATATATATATATATGTATGTATATAGTAAAAAATATATGAGGAAGTATATATAATATAATTAAAATATGATTTTTAATATGTTAGTTAAATATTAATTATCGACCAAATAGGATATTAAAAGAGTGTATAGTAGGCTATTTTAACATTTACTATGTTAGATTAAAATTCAAATATCTCATTTTTGTGGATAACTAAGAGAGATTTTAGTGTTTATAAAACATTTACTTGTTCATCATTAAGTGTGTTGGTACACCTATAAATTTATGGTTGTAGGTTAAATTAATAGAACTTATTGAGAAGTTTCAAAACAAAAGTGATTTAGCAAGTTTGTAATTAAATCTTTTATACAATAAAACTTTCCAAATAAAGAAAAGCTCGAGAAAATATGTCATTTGAAGAAATTTGTTGAATTATTTTACAATTAACATGTTGGTAAAAGATCCTAATAAGATAAAAAGCTAATACAATGATTTTTAACTTTGTTTTGGATTAATAAAGATTGCTTTATTTTTAATTTCAAAACCTTCAGTAAAAGCTGCTTTTGTCTCTTTATCATTGACTACAGAAGTAGCTAATGACTTAAGATGATTGTGATGATTCAAATAGTAAACAAGATTAGCCAAGAAAAGATGCAAAAAATTAGATTAAACCAAAATTTGCATGATTAGTTAAAAAACAACCTTGACCAACCAAATAATAGTTACAATGTACAAAGTTTTTTTTTAATATTATTCATATTATATATTAAACATTATATATATTGTTACAAGGTTGCCACAGCCCACAGACAAATCGACTCCATCAACTTTTCCTCGTGAAACGTTTAGTCATGTAAATAATAGAAATTTTTTGATGAATAAAACATTAATTAATATCCAAAATGTGAGTCCAAAGTCAGAAAATAAAGGACAGTACTTAATTAATCTTTCTATATATATATATATATATATATATTTTTTTTTTTTTTTTTGGACCAGGGACACCACGGGTCGAATTGAGTTGGGTTAAAGTTATAAAAGGCTAAAAAAATATTAAAGTTGAAAACGACAAATTTAATTTATTGAGAAAAATATACTTTTAAGAAATCATAGTAAATGTGATTTTTTAACTATAAATGAAGCCTTTATTTACAATGTTGTTGTGAGAGATTTCAAGGTTTATAATTTAGTAATACCTGGTTTGTTAAAAAAAACAAGTCTTTAATTTGTTATTTCTGTTCCATTATTAACACTGTTTTCTATTTTACCTTTGTGTATACAAATTACAATATTTATATTTAAGAGTTGAATAATTTTTACGGACATTATTTTTTCTAATAAGATGGCAATTTTGTTCGTGAGAAATAAGACGTCCTCTCTTCTGTTTTTACTTTTTTATTTTATTTTACTATTGACTTTCGTTTTTTTTTTCTTATGCGTTACTAACTCTTTTTTTTCAAATATGTATTTCTAATTAAATTTTTAGACAATTTTCAATTTTCAGAAATAATTCCACATTAGATTTTTATTTATTGTAAGTCTTTATTCAATTACTTAACAAAAAAAATAGTCATATCTCATAGAAAAATACAATGGAACAATCAGAATTCTTAAAATTTTAGCAATATTATTTTTATAAGGTGTAAGACTAACATACCATTACATCATACTAACAGATTTTACAATCTACAATAAAAAAAATTATAAATATTGCAGATACATTACGAATTATACAACCTATAATATATTTATAATCTTTTTATACTGTGAGTTGTGCTATAAAAAAAATTGAATCTCGTTACCGTAAATAAAGGTTATTTTAATTTTTTTCTACTAGAATGTATCAAAATTATGGAGATCCAGGAAAGGTACAGGAAGAATAACTCTTTCATAGATCGTTCCTTGTAAGGTTTTTTTTTTTTTTTTTTTTTTTTTTTTTTTTTTT
>Ga0209700_101676_pt1 | contig 45873 bp, 27 predicted proteins | sample SiratroredBW_FD_187528 | JGI IMG/M metagenome (GOLD analysis project Ga0209700, IMG submission 187528) | Root nodule microbial communities of legume samples collected from California, USA - Siratro red BW (SPAdes) (version 2) | ecosystem: Host-associated > Plants > Roots > Nodule | place: USA...
ATCAAATTTTTTTTGGCACCACTGACTTTGTTTTTGGATTTTCGCAACGTGTGTTTGAATACTACTGTTTAACAATTCGTTTTATTTCCATTTCATTTGTGTTTTTGTTCTGTGATCTGGTTTTGTCCGCACACGCATACATTCTGAACGTGAAATGAGGCTGTTGGTTGTAAGTAATTATTATGGTAGGAAATTCGTTGTTATACACTTCGTGACAAGTGCTATATGCTTAGGAAACTATGGAGGGGCCAGAACCCTATAACTTCTAAATTAGGCAAAAATCCATTGAAAATTTAGACTTTATACTCTATTTTGTGTGGTAGAAGCTGTTATTCTATTTTTTTTTTGTTATTTTCTGTATATCAATTTCAGCAGTACATGTAACGAGTTGATTTTCTTTTCATTGAATTTGCTCATGTATCTGAACATTCTGAACCTGACCAGGAAAACTTTAAATGGAGCTAAGTTTGTGAAAGACAACCTGATGTCCCTACTAACTCATTCCTACTCTATAATTATAGAAAGATTGAATCAAAATACACTTTATAAGTTGCAAAGGTGCAACATAAGGGTATGAGCAACATGGGTCACTGTGAGAAACCCTTCATTAAGGAGGAGCCCTTTCTAGATGAACAAATTAATAGTACAAAAGTCTTTGAGGACACAGAAGTTGATATAGTGAGTTGGGCAAACAAGGGTGATTTTGCATCCAACAAAAGTGAGGACCCTGATGCAACTGACTATTCAAGTTCGTTTGCGGACACTGGGTCTGGTGCTGAAAATGGTTCTAAATTCAGTGATGCTGAAGTGGAGTCTGAGTTCTTGGGTGATAGTGGTGGCTTGCCAGACGCTTTTGATGGTTCTGCATTTCCAATGAGGTGACTTTTCTTTCAAATCATTAAATTTTAAATTCATTTGCTTGGAAATAAGCTTGGTACCAATATCTAAAGAACCCAGGTCATGAAATTGTTGAAAATTGATTAAAGTTACATATAAAATTCATATTATGAACTCAAGGTTCAAATTAGATAGTGGGTGTTTAGCAATTATAAATCTTAGCATATCTGCACACTACTTTAGTAATGATCATTAAAAGAGTGTTAGTGTGAAATTTAAAGGTTCGAGTTGTTTATTGTATGTTGGTTTGATGTGTCAGTAAGAGCATAGGTTATTTTCCCACTTTGCCTCAATGGAACTCCTTAGATATTAAATGCGCTTCAATTTATGTTATTAAATCCAGATAATTGTTCATCTAATATAGTTATAGTAATAACTCTTAGTCAAAGGATTTGTGGTCTGCATCTAGTGAAGATTGGTACTGAAAAATCTATCACCAGTATTTGTGTGGTCTGTCATCATTAATGTCTTCTTTAGATATCATTAATTATCAAATCATGCTTCCATAAGCTAATTAGGAATTGGTGAAGAGAGAATGTGGTATACCACTATACCTGGTTATTTGGTTTTTCTGGTGAAGCATGTATATGGACGTTTTTTGTTTGATACATTACGTTTTTGCGGTGTAACTGTAGGAAGAGGAAGTTGACTGATCATTGGAGGAACTTTATAAGACCTTTAACATGGCGATGCAAATGGACAGAACTAAGAATTAAGGAAATTGACTCACTAGCATTAAAATATAGTAAAGAGCTTGCAGAATATGACAAGGGTAAACATACAACACCCGGTCAATTTTCCATAGAAGAGTTTGGTTCAAAGTCATTGCCATTTTTGGGTGAAAAACGTAGAAATAAGGCCAACAAGAGAAGAAAAAGGAAGAAAATTGAAGACACAACTGAAATTGGATCATATACATCACATCATTATATTTTCTCCTATCTTGGTACAACTCATTTACCTTCTTGATACCTAGTTTTCTTATCTTTTCATGTTTACCAATCACTTGTCCATGCTTTAGAGATATGTGTGACTCTTTCCTTTACTTATGTTGTAGAGAGTAAGAAGTCTGATAATGATGGTGGTTTGGCTGATGATTTTGGCAATCCAGGTTAGAAATTTGCTTTTGTAATGATACCTAATGTCTTGCTGCTGTCCAATCAGTGATGTCTTTAGCATCTATTGGTTTCTTTTCCCTTAAGAGATAAGGATACAAAAGAAAAAAACTCTTTTATTAACACCATTAGCTTGTCAGTGGTTGTGTGTAGAATTATCTTTCATTGTTTTGACTATTGTGCAGTTCTAGTCTACCTGTCATTGTTTTGAGTTGCATCTGATTCACAATGCTTTTACACTCTCTTTTGGTATAGTGATCATAGAGCCACATGCTGATTCAATAGACAGGTTTGGCATCGGGGAAGTTCAACCTTTCTATGATTACAGTGAAGCTGATGCTTCATTAGAGCAGCTCCTTTGGGCAATAGACAATCTACATGCTAGGGTCCACAAGCTGAAGAGTGATGTTGATGCAATAATGTCCAAAAATGCATCGAAGTTTTCTTCATCAGAAAATTTGAGCCTTCTTCCTCATGGTGATGTGCAGACTAGCTCTGCCCAAAGCCCTACAATCTCTGCAGGGAATGGAGATGCGGCGTCTGTCGGGGTTATATATAATTCAATTCAGCATGGAGTTGACTTTGATATTGGAGATTTTGTTATGCATAGTGTTGTTTCAAGTTATGGAGAAGTTCCAATGGTTCCTGATATAATTGAGAGTACCGTGGGCTTATTGTCTGCTGCTGATGTCACCTTTCATTCAGCCTTGGCTGGCGACTCGTGTGAAGATGTAAGTTTCCTCAACCTATGTAAACATAGTAGTTCTTCCTATAATTCCGCCAATTCCTTTCCAAATGATAGCTAGAAAAGTGTTTTATATAAAATTCAATAGAAAAAGCTTCCTTTCATCTTTGTGTCCACTAATCTGTATTGTTCATTTGCTAAACAATTTTCTGTGATTTTTTCCTCATGGCTTCTGTTAGAATCTTGTAGATATATTAGAATCTTGTAGTTATAGTAGCGTTCATATTAGGATCAATTAGATTGATTCTATATCAGTAAGGTCACTGAATATTTTGTTACCATGTTCCCTAAAATTTGAATACCTCCGTTGTGGTCTAAGCACCCAAACTTCATCATATGCCTTAATGTTTCTCTCTTCTTGATGATCTACTTTGGTAATCACTGCATCCTCTGAGCACTTTTTCTCTTCGGTAGTTGCCGGGTCCTTTGAGCATTTTTGCTATCCGACATCTGTCATGTCTTCTGAGCATTTTTGTTCTTCAGCTGCTGCTGCACCCTCTAAGCCTCTTTGCTCTCCTATAGCTGCTCCACCCTTCGGGCATATTTGCACTCTACCAACTGCCGTGGTCTTTGAGCCTCTATTTTCTGTGGCAACCACCATGCACTCCGAGCCTCTGTGCTCTCTGGCAGCTGCTGCTCTCGTGAGTCTCTTTGCTCTTCGGTAGCTGTTGTATCCTTTGAGAAGTTTGCCCTCTGGCAGTCGCTATGCTATTCTGAGCATTTGTTGCTAACAGTTGTTGTGCTCTTTGAGTAGGCTTTCCTCTCTCTAGTAGCAGCTATTGCACTCTGAGTATTTTTTGCTCTCCAATAGCTGTTGGGCTATCCAAGTATAATTTTTTTTGCTCTTTGATAGTCGTTGTGTCCTGTGAGCATTTTACTCGACAGCCACTGTGTCTTTTGACCATTTTTTTCTCTTTGACAACCATTGCAGCCACCCCACCCTCTAAGCATGCTCTCTGATAACTGTGCACTCTTCGCAACAGCCATGTGCTCTTAGAATTGTGCTAGCTATTATTTACTTTGCTAGCTCTACCAACCAATTGGCTGACATGTTTATTATTAAGTCTCTCAAGGGGTCTTGTGTTGAAATTTGCAACAAGCTTGACTTATATGATATATGTTCTGCCTTGAGGATTGTTAAAGATATGATTTCAAAGGACAAAACATATAGAAGTTGATTGTCACTTGGTCAGAGAAAAGAAAGTCATGTATGAGGAATATTTACTAGCTTTGTCAATTTCCATGATCAACTGGTAAATATGTTATGCACCAAGTTATCAAGGGGTCCTCATATTAACTACATGAGTAACAAACGTAGTGCATATATGACCTATATATTCCAGCTTGAGAAGGAGTGTTATAATCTTTTAGATAATAGATATGTTAGAATCCTTTAGATATAGCAACGGTTCATATTAGGATCAATTACATTCATTGGATATTATGTTATTAGTTTAAAATAAGGTAACTGAATATTTTTGTAAGTATGTTTTTTCTCCTATAAATTGAATAGTTCCGATGTGTCTGCAACAAGGAATTCATCACATGTCTTCTCGGTTTCTCTCTTCTCAACAGTTTTGACGTATGTAGTATAACCATCCAACAAATAACTGTGCAATAATGTTTTTTCAACATTTCTTTTGAAATATTATTATATTCTGATTCCTTTTTGGTGTTGTTTGAGATTATGGCACTACTGTTAATTCCATAAGTTTGCAAGTTTGAGACATGAACTTTTGACATGTATGGTGGCAGATGGTAGACAATGTGTTGATACATGAAGTAGCTGAAACTGATGAGCACACCTTTAAAAGTGGAAGTCAGCATCCCGTGGAGAGGCTTCAGAGCTGGGAGAAAGGTGAAGGGGAAGAAAATGTAAATCTTGTGTCCATCCCCATCTCAGATATTAATACAGCAGTGCCTCAAGAGCCACCAACCCTGAAGCCGTGTATGTATAGCGATGTGAACATCCCCAAGAACAAAAGAAAACGCGGGGAGCGCAAAGCGTGTTCAGGTTGGAGCAAGAAATGCTCAGGGGAATCTGAGAATCACTGATCAAGACTTCTCAATCTGAAGTGACTAGTTTTCTCTCCCTCGTAAGTTGACAAATGTTATACTTATTAGGTGATACAGTGAATATCTATTATAGAGTCGTTTCTGGTGAAGAAGGAACTAGTTAAATTCTGATTTTCGGATTTTGTACTTCACGCCCATTTTCAATTTGGGTTTGAATGCCAGAGCACTTTCTAAATCTGATCAATATATGAAAGGAAATTCAATTCAGTTTTTACATCAACATTTGCTTTTAATTTGATTGAAGGGGAGTCACTATACATCAGATAGAATTGATCTTATTCCTTAGAAAGCAGTGGATCTTAGGCTAATTTAATCTTTCATAACTCAATTAATACAACGAAATCTTCACTTTTATATTATAATTTAGTTAGATCAATATGGACTTTTCTAATTAAATGTGGACTTTAAGTCTAAATCCAGTCAACAAATAAAAAATGAATGACATTTAATGACTTACATGACAATTATTTTATATTTAACTCCTGCATAAATTTCATATTAAACTGAAAATATAAAAACCACATGTATTTTAATTTGTTTCTGTTTCAGTCAGTTTCATGCTTGAATTGAAGTGCCTGAGGAACTAAGTTTTTCTTTTTTCAAGAAGAAATAAATTTAGATTTGATTGGTGTTCAGATATTCCTGAAGTGAGCGTGGGGTGAGTATTGGTTTGAGAGATGAGAATGAATGAAAATAAGAGATAATGAAAATAAGAGATAATGGAAAAAAGAGAGCAGAGATTGCACGTGAATATGCCATGCACACATCATGATATCTTTGCTTTGCAGTGCTGGCCAACTAATGCATTTGATTTAGTTTTGCATGATTATTTTGTCGGCTTCTATAATATTCTTGCATATGCCTGGTCTTGTTAAATTTAGTTAAATTTTATCCTTATACTATTGCATGTGTAGTTTCTTTTTCTTTTATTTTTTTCTCCTCCTTACACCACAAACAGGACATACCTTTGCCATTTTCTATCATCTGTCACAGTTCCTGATTATTGATAACCTCTCTGACAATATACAATCATCAACTGGTAAAATATATTGGAAAAAAATATATCAGCATTTATCCTATTTTGGGTTGTATTTGGAGTGAAAAATGAGAGATAAAAAGGAAAAGAAAAAGATTAGTGATAAAGTGACACATGTAGTAATGGCATGATATACAAATAAAATGAATATAAAAGATGACATTTATAATTAAATACATCTCAAAGAAGAGAGGAACAGAAAGGAAAAAGAAAAAAAAATACATATATCATAATTAATGTGATAAATTATATGACAAAAAAAAGAAGAATGAGAGACGTAAAATAAAATAAAAAATGAGATGAATATAGAAGTCTATATATATATTTACACCTACTTAAATGTATTTCTTAAACAAGACAGAAGGAGAGAGAAAAAAAAAGAAAACATAAAGTGATAAATATGATAAGTGATTTGAAAAAAATACCATAAAAATAAATAAGGTAAATTTGAAAATTGATGTATATTTAAAACCACTTAAATGCATTCCTTATTATTAATTTTCAAATTTCTTCAACAAGATTGTTTAGTAATGTGTATTTATGATAGTTCCTGAAAGAATCTTGACAGGATCTAATCAAAAAATCAAAACTTGTAAAAGCAACGTAAGTGATGAGAAAGTAAAGTACAAAAATAAGAGAATACTGAAATGTAAATGAAAACTAGAAAGTCAATAAAGAAGATATTAAAGAACTTTTATTGCTCCAGCACTCTTTCACACACAAGGTAGGGAAAATTTCTCATGTTTTTCTATTCTTTAATTGTTTTACCATTTGAAAGTGGTTTGTTATAAAAATATATATTACTAGACCTTAAATACTGTAAAGTTGGCAAAGTGTAGACGCCATAACGCAGTCATCTCTTTGTGCTTTAAATTAGAAGGTCTTGTTCCAATCCAAAGTGAGAAAAATCATTTCCATGGTCTACAATGTACAAAAAGCAAAAGATATCTGAAACCTCTTTTTGACCCCCTCCCACTCACTCCATAAATAATCATAATAATAATAAATCATAAATAATGATAAAATAATAATAGTAATAATATTTAGATTATAGACTAATAACATTGTTTGCTATAATGGTTTGATAGAAATTGATATGGAATTCTTAATGGAGAGAGGATAGAAAACTTGAGACCAACCTTGAAGGATTTAATTTCTCGTATGCACTTAATTAAGCTGCAAAATATAACCATTTGTAAGAGAAATTGCATGCTTACCAATTTACCTTATTGTGACTAATTAACAATCTTTGTTGAACAAAATTTGCCAAGATGCCAACCAACATCTCCCATCATAATGTCTTTTTCTCTTTCTTGCAGCCTTTTGGAGTCTGGGGATAGAAATACGTCGCACCACAACACCTTTAACAATAAATTAATATTTTAATTTTAATACATCAAGTGGCAAAATAATTGTAACCATATTGGGTTTAGAGTTTTTAAATTTACTTTTGACATGCATATAGCCATAATGTATTATCTGAAAATGTTCTCACCACGAGTACTCTTATTTAAGAAACCATTTTTTTTTCATTAGATCTCAAAAGATAATAATTGGTATAGTAGTTAATGTTATAACAAATATAGGTTGAATTTTCTCATAGAAATAAGAATAAAAAGTAAGATAACACTCAAACATATTTTATTATACTCTAAAAAAAAAACATTATCTATGAGTTGCATGAGTGTTTTATAGTTAGAGTTTGGTTGTGCAAGTATGATTTGTATCATATGTGAAAGGGTACAAAGTGTAGAGTATGAGTGAAGAATTAATAACACACTATTTTTGGGGCAAGCAAATAAAATAAACCCTTTCTTTGAAGGTCCCCATTATCATCATAAACAGAAAAGATGAAGGAGCTTGTGCAATAATTGCACAACACAAGTTCAGAGTTATTAGAATTATATGGGTCCTTTAGTGTATGCATGACACACAGCGTTTTCAAATGGTGATGTCCACATGAAAGGAAATTATAGCTCCTTTTCTAGATATACTTTGAACTGGAAAAAATGTGATAGTGATAGGAGTAGGATACATTTGTTGAGGCAAGGAATAAATAGCATATAGGTGCAATTTGATGCAACTTCTGTTGACCCCTCTCCAAAGAGTTATGGGGGGAATATCATTTTAATTTGGATCATAGCCTTCAATTTTTTATCCATATGCAAACTAAAAGAATTTATAGAAATTTTGACTATTTTCAAAGTTGAATGTTAATTATAAATTGAAGATGTTTTTTCAATTGTTACTCACATATTAAACATAAAACATTTAAAATAGATGAAATTTGGCAACCTGTTAGTGGGGTTTTTGGTATGGATACGAAATTACAACTATTTCAGAAAATTTGCAACCTTCTTATCTATGTAGTATCTTTTTCTTTATTAATATATTTTACTAATATTTGTCCCTTTTAGAACTTATTTTTGTAAGCAAAACGCTAATTTATATACACATGATATTTAAATATTTAAAGAAATATATATAATTAGTTTAAATCAAAAGGTATACGATATAAGTAGACTGCATTTAATAAAAAATGGAAAATGAAAATATAAAATATAGTCTAAGAGTTCAAATCGTTGAGATTTCTCTGGGTATACAAGGAGTAGCTGAAATTTGAGATGGAAAAAAATATGAAAAATTTAAAAGTAACCGAAGTTGAGATTTGTGAAGAAAAAATAGTTTTTTTTTAAAAAAAAGTCTGAAACAAGTATTAAATGTTGGTGAATACAATTGTTATAACGAAAAATAAAGTTTAATAGAAAATGTACTCGTGTATAAAATGAAAATTCTAATTTATAATGAGTTAATTGCATACAAAACTTTGATTTTTTTACAACAATGATAAGTTTCTTGAAGATTTTGTATATGAATGCCCACAAAATTTAAGTTGTGCCAGGCAGAACATTTGGAATAAATAGCAAGAGGTTGACTAAATTTATGAACCCATTTGCAAAAAGTGATCAACGTTATAATTCCTTGTATTGAATCTCAACATGTTAGAATAATGAGTGATGCCAGCTAGGGAAATAATACGTGAAACCCATATAACACATTCTCTACTACTAAATTATCCCTCAAGCGTGTGCAAGTTTCACACTATCAAACAACATTTAGTGATTAATATAACACCCTAATCATGATCCACTCACTTATTGCATAATTTTTTTTTATTCTATCACCAACTTGAAACTTAACATCATTCATTAAAAAATTTAAAACAGAAAATCTATATTGGAATTCCCAATTAAAATAAACTAAAAATTACAGACAAAAATACACCAATAACATCTTTTAGTGTTTTTTTTAATCAATGTTTTAGAAATACTTGCTAGCATTTGTCTTACTATATGAGCTATTTAAACAAATTTCAAATTGACAAGAAATGAAATAAGTTTTTACATAATGAGACTTTAGTGAATAAATTTTGGTCCACTTATGATGAGGTTAATTATATTGTATGAAGAATGAGTTGAGTTTGTGAAGAGTGAGGGAGTGAACAGAGATGAGGTTTAGCAGCCCATGATTTTTCTGTGATAAAGGCAGGCCAAGCATGTCTTACACCAATTAAGTGCCTCAGTGATCTGCTCTTCCTAGCAATGATATAAGATTAGGGGCAAAATATGATTAAGGCTCCAGAAAGTAATGAATTAAATAAGGGTATTGTTTCCTTTTTGAAGAGGCAGGGGCCACCTTGGTAATTACATTAAAAGTAGTAACATTTTTACTTTGCTTTGAAATTTCAAATCTTTCTCTCACTCTGAATCACAAGGCATCATGGCAGCCAAAGCAAAAGAAAGGGGTTGTGTTACAATAAAGAATGGGAGAAAAGGAAAGAAGCACGTTGCCAACCCCATCTTAGTACACTCACAAACTTCACCAAAAACCGCTTCTTCTTCACTCTCTACACAAATGAAAATACTTTGCTCCCTTCCTCCAACTCTCTCATACTTTCAGTTTTCTTTGTTCATGCAAGATCCAAAGAACGATTCAAACTCAAGGTATGTTATGTATCCTCACTTCAACACACTCACACCAATGTTGAGAATTTAATGATCTTATGTACTTTGCTTTCTGTCATCATATATATATATATATGCTTACTCTATTATATTTTTCTTAGAATAAATGTTTCTATAAAAATCTGTGATCATCTATAGTCTAGGAAATAGTATGATTTTTTGCCTTTTTGTTGGTTAGTTGTGGAGAAGATGCTCACATTATTCCTTCTAAGGCCTTAAACTAAGCTTAACTCTTGTCCTGGACTAGTCAAAGGTTGAACCAAGTTAGATTGGTTCAACCTTGTGTAGACCAAGTTTAACCTTAATGATGTTAAGAATTTGACCAACCCCAAAACAGCATCATTCATGCCTAGGTAGGAAAGTCAATTCTCTGGCTGACCTGCTTTTTTAGCTTTTTAAATAGTGAGCCTGAATTTGGAAATTCTAAGTTAGTTGGCACAGGCCAGTTTAGATTTTAACTCTGATACAAGGCTTAAACATGACCCTCCAAATGGTTTCTTAAGGTTGTGAAAGAGTTAAAAAATTCAATTACTTCAGCATGGTATTTTGAAAAAATGAATAGAGTGAAGGGTATTATGAATGAACCAAGAAGCTGCTGCATCATCTCAAGAACTCATGCATAATAATATGAACTTTTTTCAAGTTGCAGGAAGCCCTGGTATCAAAGAGCAATGGAGGTGACTAGCCTATGGAAAAGTATGTCCAAATCCACGGAAATTCCCGCAGCTAATTCCACCGTATGGAAGACACCATCAATGCCAAAATCCCCTCAAGTCCCTACACCAAGTCCTAGCAAGAACAAGCTAAGAAAATGTGCCTCCCTAAAGGTTGCAACATCCTTCACAAGGGTTTGTCTTTGTGCACCTATCTATTCATATAATGAGATTTTGAGAGCTGAGGTGCCACCTAGGAGAAGCAATAGTTACCCAAGATCGAAGCCATTGCAAAGTGCTCATGAAAGAACTCCTAGTGCTAGACTTAGCACAGAGGGAAGGAGAGTATTCCGGGGCAAATCATTAACCGATGATGTTCTAATGAGAAGGTTTGTGATTGAGGAAGAGGCAATGATGCAAATTAGAAGAAGAAATCAAATGGAAGTTATTAGGAAGAGGAGTATGATTAGGAGAAAGAAGCTTGGGCCTAGTCCTCTTAGTAGAATGGTAATGGCAAATGATATTGGACAATATAATTGATTGGTCCAATTCCTGTAGTCTCAAGTCAAGTCCAATTGGTGAATTTTGATTCCCTTTTTTTTGCCTTAATTCCATTCACTGAACTTTTTCACCTGGTTGGGGTTATCTTCTACTTGCAACATTTAATTTTACATGACCCAATTTTAAGTGGGTTGGATTTAATGATATTTCTATGTATAGCTACCTCAAAATCACAAATTTAATTTCCTTCACAGATTTATGTTGGATAAATTCTCTTCTCAATCAAAGTGTGTGTGTGTGTTGGTGCTTTGTGAAAGAAAAACAAAAGTACTTCAAAAACCAAACCAAACCAAACGGATATCAATCTTAACTTCCGAAATCAACAAACTCAGCCAACTAACTGCTATGTGTAGACTTCTTAATTTGCTTATAAGACACTCTAAAAACACAATTCTTTAATAAAACTTGAATAGCAAGGATAGTGGTTATCTCATTTGTATCTGAAAGGCCAAGTTAGGTTGTTTTTTGCCACTACTAATACCCACTCACTCATGCTTCACATTTAACTTATCAACTACCCCTTCTTTCTTTTTTGTTAATATCTGCTTAATAAGTTAAAATATACACACACATTAAGCTTCTTTACGTAATTTACAATGTTTCAAATTCTAGACCATTAAATTTCATAACTACTACAATAATTTTTGTACCAAATATGTAAATTTTCTAACAACATAGATGTTGAATTTTCAAGAAACTAAAAATGTTTGTACATCGAGTTTCACACTAGATTTAGAAGAATCGTTATGTTGGTAGATTAATAAGGTGAAGAGTGTTGGTAGTTGGTAACTTACTTCGAAATATTTATGAGATACTATGAATCGATTACCAACCGAATCTTATTATTTTATTAATGCTATCGTTAGTGAAAATAATAAGTCAACCTAAATGATTATAAATACTGGATTTGGGTTGGTATTGATGGAAAATATTATGTAAAATATAATGGTCCTCGCACTCCCAAAAGATCATTTTGTCCTTAGCATCCTTTTTAAATTTATTAATCTATATGAAGAACACCTGGAAGAATAATAGGACATGGGATGTAATAAAGTAAATGAATTTGCATTTATTCAACTCTATAGTTGTATTTAAATTAGGCATGTAATTTTATCTTCATACACATTTTAATTGTAGATAATAGTTTATTAAATCAAACTATGTACGTATCTTGATCATTAGTTTTTTTTTTAATTTATATGTATGACACATGATTAAATTAATATAAGAACTGAAGTAAAAAGTGTGAGAAAAATCAAATAAAGATCATATGCACCTTGTCTTAACACGTATGGGACACAAAACCGAAACCTTGTGAATAGACATTTATGCTTCAACTCAACATTAAATACAAACACCATATCATCATGATGTGATAGAAGAAAAACATTGGTTACCTACCAAGACATGCTTTATAAATTATTACAAGATAAGCACTACTTTCTTCTATGTCCGAGGAAATAATAAACACAACCATATTTGAATTAAACCAACCATAATTATTGGCCCTCTTTTCGCCTCTTTAAATTCACCCACCTTTTATTACATTAGAAAAATGGTAACTTCATTGCAAAAGAGTTTAACATTTATATCATCAAATAAAACTTTCTGATTTAAAAAAAAAATTGAGAGAATTTAAATCTTATTAAAGATTTACTTCTCTATTAAACTAAACTATTGTAATTAATTATTTCCAATTATTTTATTTTATTTTTTATATTTGTATTATTCGTTTGAAATATAAAGTGTTTATTTTTTACAATTTTTCTAAGTAAACAATATTTTCTGAGATCAAATTTGTAAACAGATTTGTATACATGAATATTCACAATCAAAACCCGTAAAAATACTAAATAAATATTTATAGATAACGAGTATAAGTATTTTAATTATTATTCACTTGAGGGATATGGATATCATAATATTCAACCTATAAATATTCGTTACCATTTAATATTTGTTAATAAATTTTATTTTTAATTATATTCTTTGATTAAAAAATTACATATAACATACATAATTGATTATGTCTCGTGATATAATTGATTATGCTAGACATAATCGATCATGCATGTCTATAAAAATAAGTTTATGAAGAAAAAATATGCATTTTTAATATTATTGTTGGATGTTCCCCTCAAGATTTAAGGACAAAATGGTAAAATTAACTTTGATACCGCACTTTCTCTGTATTTCAGCTTGGAGGGTTATATAATCTCCTAGAAATTCTTTCTTTACATTTCCATCGTAGTGAACAGTTTATATGTAGAAGCAATTACATTTGTATTTTGAAAGTTTATTAGTGCCTCATTATGACATGTTACACAGTATTATCAAATGGTGGTTGGCAATTATTGAAGACCTTTTTGTGAGTAAAATGACCGTTGTTACATTTTCCAAATTTCGAAGTTGTCGCTGCATGCATTTCTTCTCTTTATGATTAAGAGCAAAAGCAATAATTTAACAGTGGTTAATGTTTGATAGAGTATGAAAATCGAAAATTTTGTTTTTGATTGAGTGTGACGTGGGAAGAAGAGTGAGAAAGAATAGTAAGAGAAGAATGCATGTGTGATGTGTTGGGGTTTTGATTCCAAGAATGGTTGAAGTCACATGACTGAACTGGACTCATCTGAGCAATGGCTTGGTCCCTTATGTTTTGCAGTTCTCTCACATTATCTCTACGCACCTTCGACCAGTACCTCTACTGTCTCTGTGGGGTACGTCTCTGCAACCACACCCACTGCATTTTTCACCAGTGAAAACCACGCACTTTCATCTTCTACTTCTACTTTTCTGACCAACCACATTATACAAATCATCCAGTTTATTGCAGGTTCTAGAAAACGTTTATCATTCCGAATATATCTAAAACGAAAGTTTAAAATTAATATAATAATAAATCGATTTTTATGATGCTATACTTTGTAAAAGCTGACTAAAGGCTGTAAATTTTCTGGACACGTGTGTCAATGAAATCTGAAAAGGCTGTAATTGATTTCATTGTAGTGCTTAGGATAGAAGAGAGTTTTCTTTGCTTTATTTTTTATAAAAATAATTGATAAAATAGAGAAAAATTATTATTATTATCATTATTGGTTGGAAGATAACTTCATAGAAGCTTGACACTAAAGTAAAATTTGTAACTATACCCAAAAATTCCAATATTATTATATTTAACTTTCACGTGATTTAGTAAAAAAAGATGTACTAAATTTAAACCTCGAGTAATTTTGTACAAATAATTTTTTTGGCGATAGATGCATTTTATTATAAAAGTAGTAAGTGAACGTATAAAGAAGAAGAATATTGAGTCAATATTACCAGTTAAGAGTTGAATCAATCAACTAAGCGAGTTACATAGAGGTCAACTTGTTTGTGGACATATACTATTGATATTAATTAATATCGCATAGGTTATGAGGGTTATTTCAAGTGCAGTTTTTAGCATTGCTTAATAGGACAATATTTTTCTAGCAATACTTTCAATGCTAAAAGGGAAAATGACTAATACTTCTTACTAAAATCCTAATATATAGTTAGTGAGCGAGAAAAATAATATCATTTTATTTTTTTGATAAGCATTTTGGGAGATGAATTTTTGTGATACCATTCAAATATCCAATAAAATTTTATGGGAAACATATTTGATAAGAACTCAAATAATAATAATAATAATAAGAGTGATGAGAAGTAAATAAATATGTCTTTTAAATAGTATATGTATTTATAGTTCACTGTCTCCATAAATAAAATTGAGTAAGTGAATAATTAATTAATCTCTATAAGGATAAATGAGCTTTACATAGAGCTAAACTTTTTAAGATCGAGTTATGTATGATAATTTTTTTAGTATTGGGTATCGGCATTATACGATTAGTAAAAACTTAATTGATATGTATTTAAGTGCAACTCATAAATGCAACCACTTTGTTTTTTATATTTAGTTAATAATAAATCGGTGTATTTATGAGCAATTATTTGTGAGCATGTAATGTTCTTTACCAGGGGTTTCATAATTATCAAAATGTTAGTTAGATTTTCTTTTTGGCTTTCACTTTTCGTTTTCAATATATCACGTAGGGAAAATGCATCATTTTGCATGAAGCAAATTAATGTTATCTTTTTAAAGAAGTTTTCTTTTTTCTTTTTTTGCATTTTGTATGTTTGAATATCACAAGAGCACCTTTAAGAGCTTTCTTGATGGAAATTCACTTAGGTTAGTAAAGATGTCAAGGAAAGGTTATTACAAGTCTCTTAGGTACAATGCAACACAAGATTCAAAGAAATTAAGCTTCCAAGATTGGTGTTCTTGGTTGGTCTTTGGTTTTTTTCTAAGTTGAATGTGATTTGACTACTCTTGGATAGGTTGGTCAAGATTTCTAAAGTGACATGAGTTGGTTCTTAGTTGAATCAAGATGAGTTTAGGCTAAGTTTTTTTTGAAGAATAAGGTATAAAGGTTGTGGAACTTATGTGAATGAAAGGGTGGTGATTTTTTATTATCTTAGTTTCTTTGTGAGATTATGTTGTGAAACTTTTAAGAAAGATATAAAACAAAGTTTCTTCGAGGTGGTTTGGGTGGTGAAAAATTATAAGGCTCAAGTCTATTTTTGGAAGAAAAGTATGTGATATTCTTTGATTTTCTTGAAAAGCCGCAAAGGTCTGGTCAGAGGTGTGAATGACCAAGAGTTTTCTTCTTATGATTTTGGATCCTTGGAAAGCTTTAAGCTGTAGAAAGATAAGGGATGAAAGCTTAACAATAAAGAATGCAAGAAGTGAAATTAATAGTGAAAGATATTTAACATGAGAAAAGTAAATGAAATAGAGATAAGATAGTTGATGATTAACTTATGAAATGTATATAATCTATGGAGGTTTGTTAGGGCCATTGAGAGTCTCTTAACACACTTATTGAATTCTCCAAGAAGATAAGAGAATCACAACTCACTTAGAAAAACTCAACTAAGTAAACAACACTTTCACAAAAGAACATACAAAAGGCTACCCAAGCTCTCAAATGTATTCAATTCAAAGGTGATTTTACAAGGCATTTATGACCTTCTTTTATGAGACAAGGAGTCCCATCCTATCATACTCTAAATAGAGATGTTGGACTCTGTTCTACACATAGGCACCTAGGGTTAGCTATTCTAATCTAGGTTAGCCTTAGTCTAATATCCAGACAAACTAGTCTAATCTATATATCTTTTTAAGTTTTTTTTTCCCAGTGGAAGACTTTCTCTATTTTATTTATATTTTTATATTCTTTAACTTGTCTTCTTGGTATTTCTTCTCTAAGCTCTTCGTTAATTCGCAACTTCATTTTCATTATCACATCACTTCTTCTCAATTCACGTCTTTCAGTTGTTTAGGTACATCATTTTTCCATTCATGTTTTCTTCTTCATCCTTTTTCAATTCTTTTCTTGATGGTTATCCCCTTGTCAATAGGGGGTTGTTGACACTAGGCAATCAACATTAAAGAGTCGCACGAACCATTTTTTCTTAAAGTGTTATAAGGTGGAGGACATTCCTCATGTGCCTCCCACTAGCACAATCATGGTAGATGCCTCCTCCTCTGCCATTAAGAGCAAGCAAAATGACTCTAAGTGTATTCCTCAATGGTATAACTAATATTCTGATGGTATTGACATATTTTTGTTGGTTGACATATGTAGGGAAAGGAATATGAGGATGAACTGGTAATAAATTGAGATTAAACACCTATTGCAAAATGGTGTCTTTGTTGGTATTGAGAGGGGTGTTTATTTCATACCTCTCTATACAACGACACTTTGGTTTTTGGTTTAAGCTAGTTGATGAGGATGGTTTAGTGTCGTTCTTCCTCATTCACTTTATCATCTCAATATTTTCCTTTATAACTATGTTTGGATTCTTGTTCACATAGTTCGTCCATGTCTTGTGAAACGTTGATTAACAAACTATTCAAGAAAGAATCTTGTTGTAGCCCAATTGGATGCAGGGTGAAAGCCATATTGAGATTAGGTATTATGAGTGATATGATTGCAAAACTGACCATGAATTTTTGAAGAGGCTCATTTTCTCCTTATCTTATATTTTCCAACGACATGGAGTTAGCCACATATGGTTGACTAACAACAAATTATGCTTTGAACATCATGGAGAAAGTTTCTTATGATTCTATAATGAATGGCTCTATTATTGGAAAAGACATTAATTAGTTTGTAGTCACTTAGATGTTCATTCAAGAAAGATGATTCATTATATCATTCAATGCATGGGCACTTCCACTTTAAGTACAGGTTGACAACCATAATTTGGGAATGAATGAGTTGTCATCATCAATGCTTCTACATATGAGGGTAAACTATAAAGAATGTCGAATCTCAGTTTCATGGGAGATAAAGTTACTTCTGGTCGATAAGATTCTTTTTCACATACACCAATAACCTATGTGGTGTACTTGGTTAGCTGCTTCTAAGTATTGGCCTCATCTAATATGTGAGATTATCTTATCTGTGATTTAGTGGCATGCAATGTTGTGACTTTATTAATTGTCTTAGACATGGGGTGATTGCTCTTTATCACAGAACAATATATTCAATTGGTTGATATGATCTCAATGTGATGTTGTTAGAACCTGACATGATGTTGTAGTTAGACAAGTTTGAGGTCTTTCACTAGTTGAATCTTGATGTTCGTTTCACTCTTCTATTATATAGTTGCAATTTGTTCTATATTATTATACCATTCTTTTAGAATATGTGTTTCATATATATATTTTGAAATTGTTAACTATTGTTGAAGAGTCCATCTCATCGTTAAATGGTGAAGAGATAACGTTTTTGACTTATAGTAAAAATTATAAACTTACATAGTTTGAAAATAATTTTACTTAACTCCCACGATAAACGTTACAATATTCTAATTAAAATTAAAAGAAATACAAAATAACTTATAAAGAGAAGGAAATTTCCTTACTCTAAACTCTTCTTACAAGTTAAATTTTAATCATTTAAGTATTAAATTAATAAAAAAAATGAAATTATATTATTATTATTATTATTTAAATACTTCGTGTAACGAGGTGCACTTATAATAGTATTTAATTTTTCATAAAACTCTTAATTACTAAATTACTTAATTCGATTTTGATATCCAAAAATAACAAAATTTGTTTTTATTCCGATAAAATGTACTATACTTCTAACATCTCCATAAATAATCATTTAGTTTAATAAAAACGGTTGAAATTTAACGAGTTTTTAGATAATCTATACAAAAAACATTTTTCTTATGTGCAAATATAGAACGTTAACATGCAAATTATTAAAAAAGTTATCACAGGAAAACCTTTACCTTTTGTTTGTCAAAAAATTTAGTTCATTTAATAACTATATTTGTTTACTTTTATCTTAATTCATCTTTTCTATCGAATTTGTTGCAAATAATTTTTTTTTTCATTTCAAAATAAATAAATATATGCAAAATATCAGTTAGTATTGTTAATGTCTATTATTTTAGGAATTAATTGGACACCTTTAGTAAAATATCTCCTTTCAGTAACTTTTATTATCCCCAAAGTTTAACTAATGAAATTTTTCTTAGAGAATTCATACAGTGTTCATGTTAACAACGTATTGATAACGATATATAAGTTCTCCACAAGGATTAGAAAAGTAAAAAATTTAAAAACTCAATGAGTTAAATAATTTTACCAAATTATCTTAGTCAATGAAAATTGATGCAAGCTGTAGTAAAAAAATTATCACGTTGATAATTTATCGGAATACGGAATTATAAACCTAATGTTTTAATTTTTTATTTGTGGAAAAGAGTGATTTAATATGATTGTTTATTTTGTATTAAAGCATCACTTATACCTTACAAAAAAAAAAACCACTTATCTTAAAACGTGGAGAGTAAGTAATTTAAAATAATTTAAAACCGATAATGTTAAATATACATTTATATCCATTTAAAATGTCATGCTTGTAAAATAATTAAAGACTTTTGCAACAATAAAAAAAACTTTTATAATATTATAAATTAAAACTAATTAATTTGTGAGGTTTTTAATTTAATGATTTTTAAGTTGTTATATTATGAACTTTTCTTTTAGGTCAGACGCTTTTCCTTGTTCCGATGAAATATGACAATGTGGACAACTATAGAAATTGTGAATATATATTATTTCTTTCATCAGTTACTTTACTATTTTTTTCCTTCAGTTTAATGAATTAAATATTAATTTATTTACAATATTATATGTATCGTCAATTCAATAAATTTTTATATATTGTAAAAACTGAATATAATTTTTTTATCGACGTCAATGATTCCGTAAATATAACGCAATCAATATATAAATGATAAATTAAGAAATATTAAGGTAAAGAAATAACTTAATTTTTTATAATTGCTTTTCTACTTTGTTTTTTCTTTTCTGAATTTGGTGTAATTTTGATTTGAAATTTATTTAAGTAAATAATTTATATTTCTTTTATGAAAATGGATAAATCATGCTTGTGATGACTCTAAGAAAATCGTGTAATCAAGCACAATCTTCAGATGATTTTTTTTTTTTTAATTAAACTCATTAGACTAGTACAATTTATGTATAAAATCTTTTAACTAAAATTATCATACGTTGAAATCTTTGTATACCTAACACAACTTCGTATTAACTGAAGTCCTAATACTTAACATAACTTCAATTATTTTTTGTTAACTAAAATCGTGAATAATAAAATTATGTTATGTATGACCATTACAGATAAAAAAAATTATTATTGAAATGCTTTTAGTTAAAATAATTTAACACTAAAATTATGTTATGACAATTTCAATTAATTTTTTTTACCTCAAACAAAAATCATGTATAGGTACACGATTCTTCCATTTCAAAGTTTTCAGTCCATATACAACTTATCCATTTTTTTAAAAGAAAATAAATTTATACATTTCAATAAATCTCAACAAAAATTACACCAAATCTTTATAAAGTTCTTTCAACTTTACGGGCATATACTTTTCACGTTCAATATGTCAAACGTGAAACCAAAGCAATTGGTGAATTGGCTATGTCTTTGTGTGCTTGAAACTTTCAACTTAATACTTAATATTGTTTAACTTAACCATAGACATATTTATTATTGAAAAGATTTATCATCATTAGTAATCTATATGTTGCACTCAAAATTAACCATGGATAGTAGGATTTGTTTAGAAACTATACTTTGTTGTTTTTGTTAGCTAATCATATTATTATTATTTCTTTTGATAAGCAGACATTATTATTATTGAGGGTTCAATATTTTCGTAGGTCCATAATTTTGAAATTTATTAAGTAGGTATCCACACTAAAGAAATTCTTAGTCTTTTATAATTTGTTATTTGGATTCTTAAAAGGATAAAACTGCTTCAATTCTTATTGTTTCAATCAAACATAAACTAATTTCAGACACCCAATAACATAAATTGAAAAAAAAAAAATTAAGGATGCAAATCAGAAAAGTATTGTTCTAGAACCTTATTAATTTTTTAAAAAAAGGTGAAAGATAGATAACCCTATTGTTTAATATTGAGATTGATAAACTAGAATTGATTAATCCTTTGTTTATGTGATGTGATAAAGATGGAGCATTGGATGGTGCGAAAATAGAATAGGGTATATGGTGGCCCCAAGCCAAGAATTTTCCACACGCTGCTTTTGGGTTCATATTAAACCAAAACATTACCCTCCCTTCTTCTCCCTTTCCTCCTAAACTCCAAGATTACTCCATACTTTTACTGTTTCATGTATTCTTAGATAATTAAGATGGTTAGAGACGTCAACAAATTTCCTATAATATTGATTTAAGAAGTTAAATTATTTAATTATTTAATTAAGAATTATTTTTTTGAAATGATATTTAATTATTTGGTCGGAGTGATTATAATTCAAATAATATAATTACATAATCAAAAATTCTAAAAATACTTGTTATATTTGTGTCCATTTAGTAAAACTCAATCAAAATTATCAAAAACTAAATTTAATATAAATCAATAGATGAATCAATATAAAAATAACAATCACAAATATTTTTTTTTTATTTTCAAATTTTTTAAATGATATGTTATTATATTGTTAATTAACTTTAAAGAAGGAATGTTTTCTAAACTAAATTTGCGAAAATATTTTGAGAAGTTAATTGTACTTTGATTGTTTTAATCAAATGTAGTCTAATCAAAACTATAAAAAAATTTAATACATAATTTCATCTCTCATTCTTGTGTAGTTTACTTTTTTTTTTTTTAAAAAAAAAAATAAGTACAGAATTAATATATTTTTAATGTTAGATTTTTTAAAGTAACCGCTCGTACCAAACTATAATTTCTCCTATAGATAAACTTGCATTTATAAATAAGAAAAAATAGGGAGCTTGTTATTTTTCAATATTACTCTTCATCTCCTAATTGTAATTTCTTCTCCAACCTTTTCTTTTGTTGGGAAATAAAAGAGAATGAGTAAAAAGATGAAATTAAGATATGGGATTTGGTGATAGAGAAAGATGAGAGAAATAATTTAAAGAAAATAACAAAATTTACTGTATTTTCACCTATTTTATTTGTCTATGTATCTTTTTATTTTTCTTTAACAAATTTACATATATATTTTCTACTTCACATATTTATTTTCGTTTTACTTATTTTTCTCGACTCAGAATACAACTAAACCTTCATGTTAATGGAACAACTAAGCTAACAAAAAATTTATAACCCGTGTGTCCACCTCAAGGACAAATAGTTGAAGGTATGAAGAACAAATATTTATGAAAAAACTTAAGAAATCATCAAAGAAAGAATATTTTTAAGGTGGTCCATCCTGCATCAGTTGATAGCTAAATGACCTTTCCCCTTTTAAATCTACCTGCCTCATCTGGTTTTGACTCTACCCAAGCCAAGACTTTTCAAAAGATTAACGTGCCCTTTAGTTCTTAACATTACAGATTTTCAACAAAACACCAAGTACTTATGCTTTGCCAAAACAAACACGTAACAACACCTGTTTAGAATCACATCCCTGTTCAAACCCCATGATTTGAATAATTTATTTATTTTTGTTAACCACAGCACTGAACTGTATCATCATCATCATGAAGGGAAAGAACATAAATCAGTGCAAGATTAAAGAAAAAACGTGTTTTTCTTGTTCATGACGCTGCCATATTTCATGGAAAATGTTACAAATCAACCACTCAAATAATAACATCCGACAAGATAGAACCTTTCACTGCTTCTTGAGATGCAATGCAAAGCTCAAAAATTCCCTTTTTCCAATTTCTTCTATTTCAACGGATATAAGCGCGTGTGTTTGAGTCTCGAAAGAAGCGTGGTGTGGATGAGAGTGAGAAGGGCACACCTAGATGGCAGAGTCATAAATAAAAAGTCCATGCTTTTTAATTTGTAATGCAGTAGATTTGTGAGATCTGAAAATAACAGTGGAGATGAAAATGTTGGTAAGGGAGCAATAATGAAAGTTATAATAGAATTAATAAGGAAGAGGAAATAAAGAGCATGGTACCAAACTCAACCGTTTATAATAAGTGGCATGTAATTCTTTTGTAGGTGTCCACATAGTCTTCCCATTGAAGTAAAGTTGGTTGAAGTTGTCCACATTGAGTGAGAAAGTGGCCAACCAGCCCTTCTTTCTCCTTCTCTCATCATCATGCATCATGGAACCAAAACAAAAAATATAATTATAAATCCCACAAAACAAAGAAAATTATAAATCCCACAAAAGGTGAAAGGTGGCTGGAGGAAAAGTAACTTCACACAGCCTAAGGGAATTGGATTCTAAGCTGTATAGAGAGAGAGATATTTGAGGCAAGGAGCAAGAATCATGTGGTGCTGGAAAGGGGAGGGAGGCTAGAAAAAGAGGTAGAGAGAGGGTACCCTCTTCTTTGCACTGTTCTGTGCCTGTTACACCACTTTTAGGAGTTCTTCTAGCAACCTCTGCCAACACAAACAAGGTATCTTCTCTATGATCCTTGTGTTTTGTGTTTTGTTTTATTAATATATTTTCAAGATTTAGCTTTTGGGGTTGTGCTAAATTTGTTAGTTATTATGGTTATCTCATAAATCTTAAGGGCATGGACTTCTCTCACTCATGATTCTTCCTTTTGCTTCTTAATTTTCATCAACATGGCATTAACTAACCTGGCCTCGGGATCCTCCTACCATTATCTCCACTATTGACCCTGTCAGAAGTTTATGTGTTCTCGTTTTTGTTGAAACTGTAGGAGAACAACTCATTTCCTCTCTGTCATCTTCACAACTTGGTCTTTCTTCTTCTTCGGAATTGACTATGCTTTCGTTTCACAAATCATGTAGGATTTTCTTTCTTCTCAATTTTCCTTGTATTCCTTGAAAAGAATTCTCTTTCCTCTTCTGTTTTGGCGTTTAATTTTGACAATTCCGCTTTATTTATGCGTTTGCTTTCATTTTTCTGTTGAAAGTTTCCTTCTTTTTCTCACCTTAGATTATACTGATATGAACTCGTGTCCTCATCATATATTCCATACTCTTTCTATGTACCCTTAGATTGTGCTTGTTAATATGTGTTCAGTTAAAAACTATACCGTTTTCTTCTTTTTCTGGTGCCCGCTGTATAAAGGGGCTTATTCTCTTGGGTGAATGAAGGGTTTTTTTTCATTTAATTTCATTTGTTGTTTATTTATTCAATTATCTTTTGGCCATCAACAGCCTGAAAATAAAATAGAGATGCTGTCTCCTTGCTGGGGATCGTTCTGGTGGGCTTTAGTATCTTCATAAATTTCTTTCGTTAGTAAAGGAGAGTATGTACCAAAATTATAATAAGAAAACATGATATTACTATTCCATATAGATTGCTATATATAGCCTTAGCTGATGTTAATGAATTATGTGTGCGTATAGATGAAATCAATCTCTTTATTATCTTGTATGCTAGTCCATATGTCTCTTCTCTTTTTTTGTTATGAGAATCATGTGCACGAACGGTTTTGATCTTAAAGTTCTTAATTCATCTTATATTTGAAGTTAGCTGAAAATTGTTAATTCTATAAGGGCACCAGCATGCACAGGACGTGATCTTTTGCCTTCATTTTCTGTTACAGGAAGAGACAGTAATGCTACTGACATGGGAAAGAAGGGGAGTTGGTTTTCTGCAATCAAGAGGGTTTTCACTCACAACTCCAAGGGGAAGGTAAGTACTATATATGAAATGCTTGATTGAATTTTGTATGCTGTTCTTTCTTGTTGCTATGTTTGGTTTTCTTTTGGCATCTCATTAGATGAAAAACCACATTTTAGAAAATCTTCCCAATGTTAATCAGGTTCCTGCATGACCACTAATGGATAATTTAATATTTTGCAAAGTGATCTAGGAGGTTGTTTGCCTTTCATTCCAACATGTTACATCATATTGTGGCTTTATGCATTAAAAGCAAAATCTACTTGATGGTGGTTATTTATTTATTTGGAAGTCAGTTTTTGTAGCAAGTTTTGTTACCAATATATCTGACCATCTTGTATAATACAGCCGGATGCGGATAACAAAGGCACAAAAGAAAAGAAGAAAAGTGTAGGAAAACTAAAGCATGGAGAGACCAATTCGTTCATCCCCCTCTTCAGAGAGCCAAGTAGCATTGAGAAAATCTTTGGGGACTTTGAAAGGGAGCAACAACTACTGGGGTTAAGGCCTGCCACTCCTCCTGAGAGACCCAAAACTCCACCTTATGTCCCTCCAAGAGCTCCTTCTCCTAGGCCTCCTTCTCCAAGGGCTCCTTCTCCAAGGCCTCCTTCTCCAAGGCCTCCATCTCCAAGGGCTGCTTCTCCCAGGGCTTCTTCTCCACGAGTTACCTCTCCCAAAGCTACATCTTTCCGGATTTCTCATCACCACAAGGAGGTTGGCTACAGACCAGAACCAACTTTGAGGCAACAGAATGCCTCAGCAACTAAGATCCAGGCTGTTTACAGAGGTTATATGGTAAGCTTTCATGTGTTCTGAATGCCATAACTAGAACTTTTGGCTTTATAAATGTGTGTCTCCTTAGGTATGTGTTTATGAATTTCAGTAGAAATACTGGTTACAAAAAAAATATGAAAACATTTTATCAAAACTTGTTATTGATGCATTCCACCATAACAACAAATTAGGCTTTTTTTAATGTGTATCTCCAAAGCATTTAATACTTTCTCCCTTAAGTAACTGTAAAGGGTAGGTAGTGGATGCTTCTCATATATGATAGAAAAGCATAAATACGTAAACAAAATTCATAGAACTCAAGGGTACTTGATGAACACAATGTCTATGATTTCTTTAGGTTCATATCATAAAAATGAGAAATATTAAGTGGAAACTCTATATCATACTTTCAAACACATTTCTTACTATTATTTGAAATTTTTGGTCACTAGAAAGTGACATGGATCATGCTCCCTATTTAATTTGTCAATCTCACTCGTACTTTATGTAATTCCGAATAAATCTTCGACGATAATAAAAAGGTGTTGGTAGTATTCCTTGAAAAAAAATTCAGGTTTCTGACAGTGTAGAAGAATAAATAGATAATATAGTTAATTATTCTTCATTTAAATGCACAAATTCACACTTTAAGTTTGTCCAACAATGAGAAAATGGAATATAAAATCACATCATGCGTAGTTATTTTCTGGCAAAACCAAATTTCGCCATGTCTTTCTTATCAAGCTTGAAAATTATGTGCATAAATAGGCTGATTACTGTGCTAACTTTGAGAGAATGAATGGGTTAATGAATTAAAATTGAGTCAGCAGTTGCATGAAGAATGCTCCTCCTTGATCCAATAGTTTTAACTGTTTTTGATTTTACTATGAAAAAAGATCAACCTTGTGACACGATATACTTGCAATGCGATGCAGGGTAGGAGGAGTTTTAGAGCACTAAAGGGTCTGGTGAGGCTCCAAGGAGTAGTAAGAGGACAGAATGTGAAGAGGCAAACAGTGAATGCCATGAAACACATGCAACTGTTAGTGCGCGTTCAATCTCAGATTCAGTCTCGAAGGATCCAGATGTTGGAAAACCAGGCACGATATCAAGCCGAGTTCAAGAATGATAAGGACGCAGCCAGTATCTTGGGAAAACTCACTGTAAGCCTTTCTAACTTGAGCATGCAAATTCTTGAGAACATGAGAAAACGGATAAATGCAAGTAGCTTGTGTTGATAAAGAGAAAGTTCAATTGCTAGCTGCTAAGTAACAGGAACTAACTATGGATTAAATGTCAAGATCAAGAACTCATGGTTGCTCAACCCATTATAGATGTCAACTACTTTATGCTAATGTATGCACTTCAATATTTAAAGGCTAAATGCCCTTCACTTTGTAGAGTTGCCTTAATGGCAAAGTTGTGTTTGCTTTTTGTCTTTTACAATGGGTACACAATGGTAGTTAGCTCTCTCTTTTTTTCCTATACCCTTTCCAAGTGAAAGTGGGATTTGATCTCAAAAGTCCTTGCAATCCCTGCAATGTACTTTACCAGCTATTGTTAGGCCTCCTAACACCTTCAAATTTAATGACTAGCTGAGCCATTGGGTCGGTTAAACTATTATGTCGTACTTCCTTTTTAACCAGGTAAAACTTTTAAAAATGTCAAGTTCTTGGTGGCATATTATAGCTGTTGCATAATTCCTAATCCTAGGAGCAAACAATCCCAAGTTACAACTTTATCTTTTGATCTATAGAGGTTCATACTCTTCCTTGTGACATCTATCATGGTAGAGATTTAGTGACTTAGTATGATTTTAATCCCTATAACTTGAAAAAATGTGGTGGATTCTAATTACTATACCTTGTATTTTAAAATGTGTGCATGCATGTATTTCCAACTGCCTTCATTTTTATGTAAATCAAATCAAGTGATTTAATAATTTGGAATTTTGGGTATAGTCTGAAGCAGGTAATGAAGAGTGGGATGACAGCTTACTGACCAAAGAGGAAGTAGAGGCAAGGTTGCAGAGGAAGGTTGAAGCAATCATCAAAAGAGAAAGAGCAATGGCATTTGCATATTCACATCAGGTACTCACGATGAGAACCTACTACACGTTCCATTTATGCTTTGCTATTTTGATTTCTTTGAAAGTAAAAGGAGAATTAATTCTTCAAACAAAAAAAGGCAAATTGTGCATTACTTTTATTATTTTCTTTGTCCAATTTTGAATGGGATCACGTATTCTATTAATTGCTTAATTCTTCAAAACTATCATTTTAAAAGTAAGCTAATGTTTGGAAACTTACGTAGTAAGAAATCACATTTGAGATGAGAGTTATAAGTATTAGTTTCTTAACTATTAGTTATAACTATTTAAGGACAAACTAGTTGACTTTGTCTTTCCTTTTGGAATAATAAAATCTCTATATGTTATAACTTTGTTGACTCTGCCAAACAGCTGTGGAAAGCCACTCCAAAATCAACTCACACCCCAGTGACAGATACACGATCAGGTGGATTTCCTTGGTGGTGGAACTGGTTGGAAAGACAAGCACCTGCAGCAGCAACTCCACAAGAAAAACAAGTGCTGAAGAGTTTTCAACTCACACCTCCAAGACCATACTCAGAGCAAAAGACTAGTCCAAGGCCCGGATCCAGCACTCAAAGACAACAACAGTCTCATTTTGCCTTTGATAACATGGACACTCCCACACCAAAGTCCACAAAATCAACCATAGTGACATCTTCAAAACCGGTACGAACACCTCCATATAGAACACCTCAGGCAAACACTTCAGGCTCAGGCTCTAAATATCTGAGACCAAGGGGTGTGGGAGCCAATTTACCTTTTGATGTGCCACTGAAGGATGATGAGAGTCTCACAAGCTGCCCACCATTTTCAGTGCCAAACTACATGGCTCCAACCCTCTCTGCCAAGGCCAAAGTACGTGCCAGTAGTAATCCTAGAGAAAGGCTTGGTGGGACTCCAACAAGTACTGATTCAAAGAGGAGACTCTCATTCCCATTGTCACAAGGAATAGGGTCTTTCAAGTGGTCTAAAGGGTTCTCAAGCAAGGATCACAGGGTGCCAGATAAATTTCAGTCACTTGAATCTATAGGAAACGTGAGTGTGGATTCAACAGTGTCTTTGCCCGCAAGGGTGGGAAGAAAGCCTTTTACAAGATTTGTGTGATCTTTTTTGTTTTATTCATTTTTAACCATTTTATTTTGTCCATGTTGGTGGTGTTATCAGTTACATTATGATTATGATTTGAGTGTATTGGTGATAGTTTGATGACAGGCATACCCGTTGTAAACTAATAAAAACATAATAGGAAACCATGGTTTGGTAACTTTAATTGGAATTGGAGTTTTCTTTTCTGGTTTCTGTTTTGTTGGGTGCAGCTGAAAGCAAACAACAAAGACTATAATTAAATACTATTAACGAAAAAACAGGTTCAGAGCATCTGCCAGAAGAGGCTGATGAAGATCCAACAGAAGAGAAGCAATCCCATTTGAAATTCTCCTCTTTGGCATTCAATTTCTGGACCTATTGTATCAAGCATTCCTAACTGATGATGAATATAAAAGGTCATATAAGTGTTCTTTTTTTATCTATGTAGGAATTTAACATGTGTCAGACTTACATTAACTCATACATTTTGTTCAACTCACTGAAGTAGACTCTTGATATATTTGTCCATTTATATGCAAACATGCATGTTGATCTATTTAAAGACATTAATCTATTCCAATTTTATTTCCTTTTTTGAAATGAGTATAATAATATTAATGGAAAAGATAATGTTGGAACATCATTGGTAGAAGCCAAAAGCTCCTCTTGGGAGAAATAGATGCAGCCAAATCATATTAGGTAAGCAACAGAGACAAAGATGCTAAAACATGTGGAGGCACATCAACAGTGTTCACATGGGCTAAGGAAAAACTTCAACAAAGTGGTTCAAGTCTCTGCAATCAAAGACAATGAGTGAAATTCTGGACCACTTATCAACTAGACACAAGGATTTAGATTCGATATCAACAAATGTTGTGAAGTGCTGAATCACAAGGTTCATAGCAAAGGTAGTTTGCGTAATAAGCAGTGACAACAATTTTTTTAAAACTTTACCTTATTTTTCAACTGTAGGGAATCTTGATCCCTACTAGTGTTTATTGATTAAAATAGGTTGAACTAAGAATCACATGTTCAACAAAACAGAGGTTAAACACCAATTATAATATTTAAAATTTTAAAAGTTAAAACCCTCTTTGTTTCTTTCTTTTTCTAATGGGTTTCTCAAATTCATGCTCTTCACAATCAAATTCATCTTATCTCTCACCATCTTATAATTCCAACCCAATTTCTTCTTTTCATCTTCCCAACTTCCTATTCATGAACTCCAGATTTTTCTTGTTTCCAATTATCATGCAACATTGGTGACAACAACATGAATAGATGACGCAAGCATGTGACTTTGGCTGTGATTTCCTCTTTTGGGAAGAGGGAGATCTCACTGATTGTTCAATCAAATTTTCTAATGGAAATTAGTTGTAGATACAGTTAGTGATACTCGTATTAATAAATAATTCAGTATAACATGATTGATGATTGATGGGAACATAGTTTAATTTAACTTGATTTAGCTTTATTTGAGATAGTAAACTTGAATTTGTTTATTTTTTTAATTTAAAATACAAACAATATAAAATTCAACGAATTTAAAATACAAATAATATCACCACTGACATCAATTTAATTTATAAATATTATATCGAATGTGAAAGTTTGCATTTAAGAATAAATTAAGAACACAAAAAAAGTAAAACAATATTTACTTTTAAGAAGAGAAGATTAACAAATAAGAACACATGAATCAAGAAGAGAAGATAACAAGATGTATTAAGTAAAAACAAAAGGAAATATAAGAGAAAGTAGAAAGGAAGAACTTATAAGAGATGAAGGTTGTCATGCAACTTTTTGAAAAGCTCCAAAAATATTAATAAAGTCGTTACTTGATTCATTTGATCAACTTTAAAAGTATTAATGAAGTCGTTACTTGATTTATTGACCCAAGATAAGACTCAAGTAGAATATAAACTTTATATTTTTCTAAAAGTTTCATAAATGCTCTAAAAATGTCTCTTAAATTTAAGTTTTTTCTATGGTGTAGAGTAGGCTATAGCCTTTGAATATAAAAATTACAAATGAAATGTAACCTGGATTGATATACTAACCTATTTAGGTTTAAGCTACATGGAGGGAATATTTGAATTTCAAAATAAAAAAATGACAATGATTGTATATATAGAAGGTTTGACCGAGAATCCCAACTGGGAGACATGCTTGTTTCGGAAATTTTTAGTAGAGTGATACATTTTTAAAGATATTTCTCTACATATGTTCCTAACATTATTTCTAAATCTAACACCGTTTACTGTTCACAATAGGAAGTTTGATTGTTGGAACCGAATTTCCAATTACAATTTAGTATTTGGTTTTCTAATAATAATAAGAATTCGGTTATCTATAAAACGAATTCTTACAGCTTTATAATTTTTTTTAAATTTTATAATTTTTTTATTGTTTGAAAGTAAAATAAAGTGAAAAATTTATAATTTTTGTATAATTTTGTATAAAATGGTATAAAAATAAATAAAAATATTGTAAATGGTTTATTATAGATTATGAGAAATTAATTTTCTACAAATTAAATTTTAACTATATAAATAATGTTTTAAAAAATTTAATTAAAAATGGTAAGAATAAATTTAAAATTATTTATTAGAGAAAAAAAATTAAACTAATCAAGATTAAACATAATTTGATTTAAAGATAATAAAAAAATATTAAGATTTTGTGAATGTTTATTGTTATCGATAAATTAAAAATTTTAAAAGAAATTGAAAAATAAAGTTTAAAATGTTAAATAAAAATTTAGGTAGTGTAATTTATAGATTTAAAAATAGGTAAAACTATTTTTTCAGTAAAAAATTGATTAAAAATACAATTAAAATTTTGAAGGATTTATTTTTAATTTATATGAGAGAAGGAGATAAATAAAAAAAAAGTATCTAAGAGAAAAAATCATTTATTCTCATTATCTTTATATGCAAAAAAAAATTATTTATAGATGTTTTGAAAAATTTTAATTAAATGTAATTTCTTAGATAAAAAATTAAATTATCTAAGTTAAATGTAATTTGATTTAAAGATAAAAGAAAATATTAAAATTTTGTGGATATTTATTAATAATGGTAAATTAAAAATTTGAAATGATTTTGGAAAAACTGGAGTTGAAAATGTTAAATAAAAGTCTAGGTATAATTTATAGATTTAAAAATAGATAAAAGTAGAAGATTTTTTTTTTTGTAAAGTCAAAATTTTATTAAAAATACAATTAAAATTTAGGAGAGTTTATTTTTAATTCATACTAGAGCGGAAGATAAATAAAAAAAATATGTAAGAGGAAAAACATTTATTTTCATTAAATTTATACGAAAAAAGTTGTAATAATTAACATACAAGGAGAAAAAAAATACTATTTATAGATATTTTAAGTCATTAATTATAATAAGAAAATAAATAATAAATTATTTTTTTGTATTTTTTAATAAATAAATATAATAAATTACCATCATTTTATAACTGTATTTTATATTAAAATTAAAATTGAAAGAAAATTATAATAATTTATAATATTAGAATTATAATTAAATTTTGTATTTTAAACTTAATAAAAAAATATTTGTAATAGCAAAAATGAAATAAAATATTTATCGTGCTTAAAAAAATAGAAAATATATATATTGAAGAAAGAAATAACTATTTAGAAAAAAATATAAAACAAATAATTAAAAATGTTTAGTTCAAAATGTTATTTATTTGTGAGAACGAAGAAAATAAAAAATAAATATTATTAATGTTATTATTGCAGTATTTTAAAATAGTAAGTAATTAATAAATTTATATTAAAGTCAAAAATAAAATGTCAAAAAAAATATGTTAATGTTATAAGTAAAATTAAGGTGATTTTTTAAAATTTAAAATTTTGTTTTGAATAAGTATTGAACACATGGATAATGTTGGAAAGAGTAGGTGAACTTCTTTATTAATGACTTGAATTTTCTGCTAACAACATCTTTAATGACATGAGAATATGATAGTCTCCATAATGGTGACTAGTTCCATAGTGGCGACGACGTCTGTTACATGGTGAGTTGCGTCGTGGTGATTGTGGCTGTTGTGGTTGTGGTTCGTCATTGGATTCAAATTGTAGGGATGTTGTATTCATTTGCATTGTAGTGAAAGAACTTCCTGCTTCATTGTCAAAGTATATTCGATGCATATATTGCATGTGATCATTAGCAGAAGATGGTGTATTTAGATATGGTTCAAACAAGTTATAGAAGAAATCAGTTGAACTGGACGCAAATGATTGTCTTCTATTGTCCATTATAGGTTGTTGTTGAGGTGTATTGAATTTTTCAGATGTCAACAAATGCTGGTAAGGTTCTTATTGTGGTGGATAATAATTTGTTGCAGCTGCAAATGAATGTCGACAAGGATCCTCTTTTGGATGATTATAATTACTTGTAGCTGAAAATGTGGGCTCTGGTGGTGGATTTTGTTGTGTTTGTGGATCATTTAGTAGATGCGACACTAACAAAACATATATTGAATTTGCCATGTACCATTCCATGTACTCTGTACTGTGGAGCAAAGGTCCATGAATTGGACGACTAGTTAATGTTAGTTCGCGACGGTTGTTATACATGTTTATCCACCTTGCATACTTAGTCTGCCAATTTTCATCATGTCGTCCTCGCATATCAATTTTGTGTAGTTTTTTCAAGTTGTTAAGGGGGACAGGGACTTCTTGGAACATACCAAATTGTAATTGAGCTTTATCGGATTGGTGCCATTCCACTATTGCAAAGCACATGATGGGAGTGCATGTTGTCCAAATTTCAGCATCCTGATACGCTTTGGGATTGATGCCTCGAAGTTCTTGTACAGACTCCATTTAAACTTAGTAAATTATTTTTATTAGAAAATTTGTGTTAAAGTTTAAAACTTTCAAATAAAATTCCAGAGAATGTATTTTATCCATTACTTGATCAACTTGTATGTGGTCAATCATAGATCTATACCCAACTAGGTTATCATGAGGGAGGTTTCTAAAGTTAAGAACCTGCCACCACTTCATCTACAAACTAGGGGGTACAAAGGTTGCTGTATGGAAAAGGGCACAATGTATGGCATGTGATACCATGCCCATGATTGCAGAAGTGATTCACACCCACCCATTATTTTTGCTTTGGCATTTGTTGACCTGCACAATTCCCTGTACAACACAGCCAAACAAGAAATCTAGCTAAGTCAATTAACTTTGTTGTGAAGAAAATAAGAAACCTTCCAATATTTTCAATGGTGATGACAACATACATACACTGCAACAAATTCTTCAAAAAAAGAAGCAGACAAGTGGAAGCCATAATGATTATCGGACATGTATACTCTAAAGTTGCAGCAAAAGCATTGGAGGGTGCACAATCAAAGGCGAACACTCATATGGTCCTTTCGTTTGATAGAAGGAGCACTAGATTTTTGGTAGAAGAGAGACAAAATCTAAGAGAAGTACGACCACTAGGTCGATTTACAGTTCGCTTTGACAAATTTTGGTTTGACTGTTGGAAATTTCAAAAACTACATCTACCATGCTCCCATGTGCTTGCTGCATGCAAACATGCACACCACGATTTTGCTATGTCCATCTCACTTGTGTACACCTTAGAACAAGTCTCTCATGTCTACAAAGGCTAATTTGGTGAACTAAAAAACGAAGACTACTGGCCTGCTTACATTGGTCAAATATTATGTCCCAGTCCAGTCATGAAAAGAACATCAAGAGGGAGGCCTAAGTCAAGTCGCATAAGGACTGAAATGGACATGAGGGAACAACATGGTTGATCCAAAAAATGTTCATATTTTCAAATGCCAGGACATAAAAAAAATGCCCCAACATTGTTGAAGCATCCAGTTCTCGCCATTGATTATGTTTCATTTAACACAAACTATTCCATGTATAATTAACTAAAGTATTTAATGAATGTGTTTTCTCATTTATTTTTCTCTTTATGTTCAACATATATCGCATCATTTCAATAAATAACAAGAATTTTTAAGAATTAAACATAACAACATTTAACAACAATTAACAAAATTGATAATGCTACATAAACAACACAACCATCCATTACTCAAACAAACTGTAGAAAAACTAATACACAAAAGTTGAATATGTCTCTATAATATATTCTCAATTAAGTCACACTGGTCAATAATTACTCTTCTATAATTATTTTTTCTCTAGCCACACTACACAATCATGTACATCGTCACATCACTCTTTCATAATTGCTTTTCCTGAAGTCACACACTACAATAATGTGTATTATAACATCACTTCTCCATAATTATTTTTCCTCTAACCACACTACACAATAATGTACATCATCACATCACTCCTCCATAATTGTTTTTCCTCAAGCCACACAAGATAATAATGTAAATTATCATATCACTCCTCTATAATTATTTTTCCTTGGCCACACAGTACAATAATATACATTAACACATCACTTCTCCATAATTGCTTTCCTGAACCCACACAGGAAAATAATGTGTATTATCACATCACTCCTTTATAATTATTTTTTTTAGGCCACATAGTACAATAATATACATCTTTACATCACTTATTCATTATTGTCTTTCCTTTGGCCACACCAGACAATAATGTACATCATCACATCACTCCTCCATAATTGCTTTTCCTGAAGCCACACATGTCCTCTATAATTGTTTTTCCTGAAGCCACACAGGACAATAATGTGTATTATAACATTACTCCTCCATAATTGTGTTTCCTACATCACTCATCCATTATTTCTTCTCCTCACTACACACTTCTCAAAAATAGATTCCATACATTAGGATTATCATCAATACCAATATACCAACATGTTCTCTTTTAATGTGGATATGACAACACTTGTAAAAAATCTATCATCTTCTACACAGTTCATTTCACACATCATAAACAACCATTTTTACTTTTATCTCAATCATTATTCAACTATAAATTCAACCTCCCACCCACCACTTTCAAACTATTCTTCCTTCTTTACAAAACTTTTGCTTTTATCTTCAAATGGACCATCTATGTATAACAGACACTGAAAATTTTTACAATTTTGATCTTGTTGTTGTCTTTGCAAATTGTCAGATAATAGAAAATGATGAAGGCGTCCACTTTGAATGCCCATCTCCTAAATTTATCCGCATCTCTTACAACTATAGCTTCTCCCATTTAAAGGAGAAAGTTTGTGGCACTTTGGGACTATAAGATCAGACAACATTGACGAAGTTGTACTATCGCCAACCTTAGCTAACCATACAAGAGAAAATTAGGTATGATGTTGTTCAGATACTAACTGATGAAAATGTTTCTGAATTTTTAAGTTGAAAGTCTCAATTTCCATTTCTTACAATGATTGAACTGTATGCCAAGCTAACAAGATCTGTAGAGGAAATTTTAAGCCTCCTGAACGCACCCATTACATCCAACTCTTCTGTAAATCAAGACCCAATCAATTCAACAGAAGCAATAATCTACTATGGAGGAGTTATCCAATGGGCCACCATAATAGAGAGTCCAAATGGTTACAGTCTAACACCTACACATGTCTCAACCCTAAAAGAATGTCAATCTCACATAACTGTTATTTTAATAAGCTATTTCATAACATATCAGAAATATTAACATATGGAGATCGAAAACAAGTTATAGAAAAAAAACTATTGTCGTCTAACTAGAGTTGTTAGTCGAAAACTTATACTTGATACCGTACAAATACAAAACGATGCTGACGTTCAACAAATGATTAACCGTTGGAAAAGTACTCAACTTCTTAACGCAAGTGTGCAACATGAAAATTCAACTACAAGAATTGAACTATTTGTCCAAACCAAAAATTTACGCATCACAACACCTCAAGAATTAGTTCAAGACTTAGAGGATAGTACCTACATCAACCATTTTGGCAAAACAACATCCACAATGTTAGCACCAAGGCTAAGCACGTGATTTGATGAAGTCAATAAAGACCATAGCTAGTTGAATTGGATCCGAACTATGTTAGATCAATGCCTAACACGTGAGTTGATGAAGACTGTCTCATGAAGAATCTGTTGTAACCAACCTGGACCAGAATTGTTCAAGTGAAGACTTTGAGCTAACTTGAAGATTGTTGGGTGATTCGGTCTTGGTCCTTAGTTGAGTTTGTGTGTTGGTGATTGGCTTAGTCCTTAATCATTAGTGGCATGGTTCATCATTCCTGAGGTGCTAAGAGATTCACAAATATTTTTATTAAAACTGGTTTTAAGAAAAATAGCCCAAACTGATTTTTGCTGGAAAAGGTTTTTCAATCAATTGAATTTCTAAAACAATCGATTGAATGTGATAGTTATTTCTATTACTACTGGAATCTTTGACTGGGTCAACTAACGGTCAATTCAATCGATTAAATGGTTTGTTCAATTAATTGAACTGTGACAGCTAAGCTATTTTTAAAACTGATTTGGGTATTTAAAGGAATGTGCACTATCATTTTCAGATATCGAAGATTTTCGAAAAGCATTCTTTGAGATTTTCTAAGTGAGATATAGCGCCCCTTTTGTGCGATCATCCTTTGGCAAAGCTTTTCAAATCAAGAAACCTCCAAGAATGTGAATCTTTAAGCATCCTTGAGTGGGGTTCTTACAACTTTGGTTCTGGACCAAAGCTAAGTCTTCTACACCTGATCTTCATTCTTTGTAATCTGTTCTGTGTAGAAGTACTGTGTGATCAATTGCTGATCTTGTTGTTTTGTAATCTGTTTGTTGTCTTTCAATTACTGGGTCTGTAATTGAGTTGGTGCAGTGGGTTTCTGCACTGGTCTCACATCTGCTGAGGGGTTCAGTAGTGGGTGAGTGCTGCGGGAGCAGTGTTGCTTGCAGATTGCAAGTGTTGTGGTGCAGTGGGTTTCTGCACTGGTTACACACTAGCTGAAGGGTTCAATGAGGTGTGGGTTTACTGCTGGGAGCAGTTTGTAACTTGCTGGGAGCAAGGGTTGTAAACTGATCTTGTGATCTTTTTAGTGGAAATCTTTGCTAGTTTGCAAAGGACTGGACATAGCCCTTGAGGAAGGGTGAACCAGTATAGAAATTTTGTATTCTTGCTTTTCTCCCTACTCTTCTTGATTTCTTTTATTCAACTGCTATTATCATTTAAATTGACTGGATTAAAATCTGATCATATTGTTGATTATATTCTGAACATTTATTTACATATATCTGAATCAACTGTGTTTCTGGGTTATTTCTAATCTACTGGATTGTGTTTAGTCATCTTGAATCTGGATTAACACATTTCTATATTGTAAACTGTTTTCTGGGTTTATCTCTGATAATTTCCACTGTGCACAATTGATTGTTTACTGGACAGTTCAGAATTACACGAGTTGATTGATTGAATTAAGAATTTTCATTCTCTGTTTCAAGAACAAATTAGATTTACGAAAAGATTTTGAAAGTTCAACATCTTGAACTCGGTCTAAACCTTATTTTACATAGTTTTCTAAATTAGTAATGTTTTCATTACTGTCATGTTTATGTTGCATATCAATTATAATGCTGATCAAGAATCCTAAGTGTGTGTTCCGTGTTTAAATTGTCTTTGTGCATAGGTGATTTTAATTTTTTGTAAGGGGTTATGTTCAAAATTGTTGTTACTTTTAGTTGTAAACTGTTATATGATAGTCTTGTTCTTTGTAATAGGGTTGGAGCACCCCTAAAGCGCTCCTGTTAATTTATTTTTTGCTGTTAAAAAAATTAACTTTAACTAATATATAAATTACACTTTAATTAGCCATAAACAAATACTTCATTTCTGTTTAATTTCACATTTTCAAATTATAATTTTCACACTTATTTTTTTCACTAAACTAAATTATATACTTATTCACTTATTTTCTTTATCATTACATATAAATTAACTTCTATTTTAAATTTTCCAACCTTTTAATAATATTTATTTACAGAAAATACCCAACAATTTTATTTCATTTTGTTATTACAGATAATTTTTTAACAAACATAAAATACACAATTTAATATTAATGCCAATATTTTGATTTATTATAATTTTTTCATCCAATTTTAATTTTAATATAAAATACAGTTATAAAATTATTGTAATTTATTCCCATTATAATTAATTGTTTCAAAATATCTATAAATAGTTTTTTTTTCTCTTTGTAGGTTTATTATCACAACTTTATTTCATATAAATTTAATAAAATAAATGATTTTTCACTTACATATTTTTCTTATTTATCTCCTTCTCTCGTATAAATTAAAAATAAATCCTTCCAAATTTTAATTGTATTTTTAATCAAGTTTTACTAAACAAAATATTTTTACCTATTTTTAAATCTATAAATTACACTACCTAAATTTTTATTTAACATTCTAACTTCATTTTTCAATTTCATTTCAAATTTTTAATTTATCAATAACAATAAACATTCACAAAATTTTAATATTTTTTATTATCTTTAAATCAAATTATATTTAATCTTGGTTACTTTAAAATTTTTCTCTCACAAATAATTTTAAGTTTATTCTCGCCATTTCTAATTAAATTATTTAAAACATTATTTATATAGTTAAAATTTAATTTCTAAAAAATTAATTTCTCATAATCTACAATAAACTATTTACAATATTTTTATTTAATTTTATACATTTTTATACAAAAATCATACAAAAATTATAAAATTTTCACTTTATTTTAATTTAAAATAATAAAAAAACTTATAAAACTTAAAAAAATATTAAAAAGTCGTAAGAATTCGTTTTATAGATACCCGAATTCTTATTGCTATTAGAAAACCAAATACTAAATTGCAATTTGAACCGAATTCCCTATTGTGAACAGTGTTAGATTCGGAAATAATGTTAGAAACGTGTTATTTAGGGAAATAATCTTTAAAAATGTCATTGTAGTAAAAATTTGGCTTGTTTTGTGCCTTCCATCCCTTTCTTTGATCATGCTTCTCATGTTTTATTTGGACAGTGTTTTCATGTTTTTTTGACATTTTCGTTGCTCACCCTTGACTAGTATATTTACAGGCTTGAAATGATACTATTTTGGATTTGACTGAAATTTTGTACATAGATAAATGCTTAGCATAATATTTGATATGAAAGCACCTAATATACAGAGAGCCAATCACACCTCAATAAATTATCTTATATACTTTCTTACCATTCTCTTCTCTGTCTAACAAAGTAAATGTGTGCATAGGAGACTTCATTGGATTTAAAAGTTTTATGTTTTCAACATCTCATTGATATACTTTTGTTGATATATGATAATTCTCTTTTATTGTTTGTAACTCTAAGAAGAATTTTATTTCTACCATCTTGCTCATTTGAAACTCACTTTTTGATTAACTAAGAAAAGTCCTTGCACAGGCCTTCATTAATAGCATCAAGTATGATATCATCACCATAAATTTGAACCATAATAAACTCATTTTTGTGTTCTTTTCAAAATAAGGTTGTATCAATTGTGCTTCTCACAAAATAATTTTCTAAAAGAAAACTACCTAGTCTGTCATACCAAGTTCTAAAAGCTTGTTGAAGATTATAAAGAACATTTTTTTTTATTTTGTAAACATGGTTTAATTTGGAAGGGTCTTCAAATCTGGAACTTGTTTTATGAAGATTTCTTTTGCAATGACACCATTTAGAAAAGCTCTTTTAACATCTATTTGAAAAAGCTTTATGTTTTTGTAAGCAACAAAAAACTAATAAAATCCTTATTGTGTCTGAGTATAGAAAAATATAAATGTTTTCTCTTATATACAATTCTTTTATCTAAAGTAAATTTCAACTCAAACAAGAAAACTATTTAAAATCTAGAGACGTAAAACAAAAAATTCAAATATAACAAAATTTCATTAGAAGTTTAACTAATAGAGATTACCACTTTTTAGTTAACTAACACTACTAAAAATTGATGACAAAAAAAAGAGAAAATAGAAAATCTTTAGAATAAACAAAAATTTATCTTTTAACTTCTCAAGTCCTGAGAGAAGGTGGAAAGAATTTTTGTTTAGATAGAGAGAAACAAATTATGAAAAGGAAAGAGAGAAGATTGGGGAAAATTAGTTAATTAATATTAAGTGAAGTTGGAATTTGCATTTTATTTACGATCTTTTTAAATGTTCATTTCATTTTCAATGCAATTTTATTCTTAAAAATCCTTTTCAAATGGGAAGAATACGTGGTTGTGGTATATCTTGTGCCGTTTTACTTTGCCTTAGCTAACGTAATTGGTTCTGTCGTTTTCTGTTTAAACTGAACTGAAAAAGAGTATCCAAAACAACAGAACATATATATAGACACACAGACACACCCAAGTGAGAAAAATGGTAATAACACTATTAATCTATGGTAAGAAACAAAGTATGCACATTTTGGTTTGGAGAACAAACACCAGCTAAGATGGTATCAAAGAAAAAATCATACGATATTCGAATATGTGCGACATATTCCTGAAGCGTGCAAGCCAAAGCAGAATAATCAGCATTAATAAAATCTGACTAATGGTTTGCATGTTTCAGTTAAATTCTTATAATTGCTAGCATTTTGTTACATGCCATGTTCTCTTAATATACGACAAAAAAATTAGGGTACAATTTATTTACACAAATTTCAGCAGCTTTATGTTAACAAAAAAAATATAGAAAACAAATAGTAAAAAGTTGAAATTCTGGAATACGTTTATATCTGTTTTATTTTAATTTCGTATATAAAGAAAAAAAAATTAGCGAATTGGCCTTAAGTTAAAACGAAACATTAATCTAATGGATATCTTTAATTGAAATTTTAGAAGTTTTTTTTTTGGATTTTAAAAGATTGTTACGAATATAATGATTTTTTTTAAAATAAAAGATTTTTATGATTATGATTTTGTGATTTGAATTTTTCAAATATGTGATCATCATAATATTTAAACAAATTTTATGGATTTACAAGAATTTAAAAGATTTTATGCATTTTCATAAAATATAAGTACTTTATGTATTTACTTTCTATGCATTTTAAAAAAAAAAAATTAAGTACTTTACTTTCTACGGTGAAATGTATTAGATCTAGACAATAAAATAAACCTTTTAGATTATATGATAAAAAGTCTAATTTTAATAGTTTATTCAATAACGGTCTATATCACATTCTTGATAAAATGTCTTATGCTTTTCTATTATAATATAGAATATTAAGTTTTGTAAATTCGTGTGGTAATCTTAATAAGTAACATACATTTATTTTATTATCAAACTACACAATGTCTCCTCTTATATAATCGTGAGAATATCAATCTTCAAATTTACAATTATAAAACTCGAAGTTGACATTAATATAAGAAGCTCTCCACACAATAAACACATCACTAAACTTTTAACAATGGTTAAAACCATTCATTTGGTGATCAAGAACCTTCGTTATTAGTGTGTAGTTAAAATATAGGTTAACATCATCATAATTTACTTTTAACGATGCTTTTAGTTGTGTTAGTATATTTTTATTCATACTTAAAGTGTTTAATCTTGACTTTCTGTACTGTAATTGAGAATAAATTTATTCTTTGAATAAGATTTACTCAATCAAGATTAATTGGACCTTAATTGAGATGTGGTTAATTTTAGATTTTAAAAATATTTCCTTACTTTTCTTATTTCAAATTATTTAGAGAGATTCTATGTGTTCCAAATCAAATCAAATATTTTGTAAATATATTTTTCATATTTTCTTCTTCAAGGATCCTTCAGAAATGAATAGTGTTCCTTTCAAGAAATTTGAAGTTTTAAATTTTTTTTGAATCTTTCGTTGTGTGTGGGTGCTTCCATCAACACTTGAGTTTCTAAAAGCTCATTTTAAAAGAATCTCAACAATGATTATTGAACTTCTTGTCATCTTGTATACAATTTTTTAAAAATTCATTACATTGAAGTTTTACCTTAAATGTATATTATTTCATAATTTCAACACCACAATGGACAAACCATAACATATAATAAAATGTTTTAATATTATTTATAATATGTGTGTGGGTATACAATTGACAAACCATAATATATAACAAAATGTTTAATATTATTTATAATATGTGTGTGGGTATACAATTGACAAACCATAATATATAACATAATGTTTTAATATTATTTATAATATGTGTGTGTATGTGGTGTGCGTACATATGTGTGTGTATGTAGTAAACTTAGGCATAATCATCCAGTCCTCTTAAGCAACTGCTTAAGAGCTTCACTTAACCAATACACTTGGTTACAACGAGTATTCTCACCTTTCTATGTTACAATAAATATTCTCACCACTCCAGGTAACAATGAGTATTCGCACCTCTCCACCTTAAACCTTCTTAACCTCCTAATGTGTGCTACCGAACGCGCCCCAAATTAAATTAGGAAGCTAAAATTTGTAGTATAGCTAACCTAGGTCATTCTTCCCAAAGACTACTTAGTCGTTCTCTTAAAAGAATTATGGGGTTTTAATGAATAATTAACTTTAATAAAATAAAACAAAATTTTAAATAGATTAGATAAATGCAAGTAATAAAATAAAAATAAAATTTTAAACAGATTAAATAAATTCTACAACACAATCCAATCTGTATTAATTCAATTACCAAATTAATCCAATTATTAAATCTAAAATTCAAATTAAAATAACAATTGAGCATGTAATTATGGAAGGAATTACAAAACATGAACATTAGGATTAAGAAACGAGATAGCACTTGGAGATCGGATTGAACAGAACAATTAGCCACTCATAATCACGATTGGCACAACAAGGCGGAAAGATGAATGTAAAATGCACATAATAGAAAGAAAGGAAAAAAGAAAAAAATGTATTTAATTATCTATTGTCTATTATGATGTGATGCCTCTCAACTTTATCTCTATTAAGAGAGCTTTATTTATAAAAAAAGTTAACCTAAAACATGAAATGACTAAATATCCCTTCATAAAGAAAATTTGCTTAAAATATCCAGGTGTCACCTTGTTGTCCAGCCTTTGTGTACCGACTTCAAGTCCAGTTTTAATCACTTTCCAATTCGAATTTGCTCTTGGAACTTGAATAACATTTGTAGATATTTAAGTTATCTTAAAAAAAAAATAAGAATCAAGTAAATCTGAGTTTTGTGGCAAAAGTTATGGATAAAATATAAAACACACTTAAATCTGTTAAAATTTCGAAAATGTTGTCAAAATAATAACAAACTTTTAACTAAAACCTAATTGATCAAATTACACCAAAACTGTGTAAAACCCTAATAATTACCAACTAATTTATTTTTATAATTATGCAATCGGAAAGTTGTAAAAATAAATAATTGTCACCTTTCCTTGAGATTAAGATCTCTCAAGAAAATAAAGAATGCTCTCAAAGAAAGTTCACAAGGTTATAACTTCACATTGTGAAGAATTACAATGGTTTAGCACTAAATCTAGAAGATTATGCTCTTTAACAAATTGATTAGACGGTTATTGTAACTCCCATATATTTAGTATATTTAGTAAGATCACTTGAATAGATTTAAATACTTGGCCTACTCCCCTAACCATTCTTCACCTTAAATCCCTTCATATAACTTTTTGAATTTGTCCTTTTGATACTTGAATATATGTTTTTGCTTCAAATATGTTTAAGAAATTATTTCAAAATTATTTGCAATATAGATGAGTAAAAAGCAAATCAAACACAATCGGAAAAATATTTTCGTTCCAGATAACATGTGATTTTAAAATATAATACTTCAAATTTTTAATTTATTCAAACTACTTTTGTTTAAAGAGAATCAAAGATATTCACAATATATTAGAAAGACATTTGCAAGACTTAATTTAAACAAATTTGTTTAGGAAAGAATGGATTCTAGAGATATATAAAAAACAGGGGCAAACAAAGTATACGAGATCTTCAATAAAAACTTCATTTTTGTTTAAACATATTCACAATATATCACAACTAGTTAAATTTTGTTTAAATAAGATAATTCTGAAAGAAATAAACAAGATATCTTTGTTTCCTAAAAATACATTGTTAATAATAGCTTTTTGTTCCACATAACTATGTAGATATTTTTTTCTTTTTATTTTTAGATATGATCTCTCTTTGAAAGGATGTGCTTTTATCAGATATATGTATTTAGAAGCTTTTGCTTTCACAATTAACTATTTCAACCAAACTTGTTATGCATTCATCAGATTGTCTAACATGAACAAGTTATCGAGCTAAAAGGGTCTACTATATACTACAATTGTACTAATCATTGTTAGAACAAATAAATCATTATGTTAATTTTTTTTATCATCTAAACATAAAAATATAATCTCCACATATGATGTTTCAAGGAGCCTTGTGGACCAAACTTTAGCTTAGTTCAACATATCATCCACAAGTTGATAAACAATCAGAGAAAACTATCTAATCCTTAGAGGATTTTCTATATCTTGTTTGTTGGATCATTTGAGTAGTTAGGATGAAATTTTACCTTTAGTAGAATTCATCTATAATAACAGTAGAATAACTTTATGATGGTTTCAGTATTTAGGGTTTAGAGGTATGATTATTAAAGGAGCCTTACATGGGAGGAAATGTAGAAAAGCTTTATGATGGTTTTAGGATGGTGAAAGTATGTTAATTCAACCAAAATTAATACAAGAGATAATGAAAAAGTCAAGATGATTCAAAAAAGTTCAAAAATAGCTCTGAGTGGGCATAAATCTTATACAAATCAAAGAAGAAATCCTTTAGAATTCTTTGTTGGTAAACATGTTTTCTAACAGTTGCATCATTCACTAATGTAAGAAGAGCAGTCAAATAAAAAAAAGTCTAACTCTAAATTTCATAGGACCCTATCAGATTCTCAAGAGAATTGGTTCTATTACATATGAACTTGCTTTGCCTCCTCTTTTCATGTGTAGCAACTAAGGAAATATTTACATGATCCTAATCATATCTTAGTATTTGATTCATTACAAGTAAAGGAAAATTTATCCTTTGAAGTGAAACCAATTAGAATTTTGGATTCCCAACTGAAGCAAGTTTGTAGTAGAAATATAAACATGTTCAAAATGTTGTGTGATCTCATATATGATGATTTTACTTAGGAGATAGAAGAAGAGATAAGAGAATCATGTTTTAGTCTTTTTCTTGGTAAGATAATTTTCGAGAACAAAAATTTTTGTTGTTAGGATAATCGCAAACCCCCTCAACCCTCACTTTTTTTCATTTTTCGTCTCCCTCTCTCTCAACAATTTTCTCTTTGCATTCTCTTTAAATTTCCAATCTTCATATCTTTTAGTATTTGATCATGTCGCAACCGGGATCACGACGGGGTGGCTCAAAACTAATTTATTTTTTTTGAAAAATAATGGAGTCGCCACCATAATTTATTGAAGGAAAAACTATGGAAAACCAAAAAAAGTCAGATAAGGCAAGTTTGCAAAACCGGATTTAGAGTTCGGGAGTCGGTTACGTGTGAGGAAGGTACTAGCACCCCACAACGCCCGCCCTAAGGCGGTACCTTTAATTAAACAAGTAAAATAAAAGAGTGTGATTTTTAGAAATATTTATTTTTCCCAAAAAAC
>Ga0209700_101678_pt1 | contig 45864 bp, 16 predicted proteins | sample SiratroredBW_FD_187528 | JGI IMG/M metagenome (GOLD analysis project Ga0209700, IMG submission 187528) | Root nodule microbial communities of legume samples collected from California, USA - Siratro red BW (SPAdes) (version 2) | ecosystem: Host-associated > Plants > Roots > Nodule | place: USA...
AAAAAAAACAAAAACAGAAAAAAAAAAAAAAAAAACTTACACCAGCTAATCAATCTAAATTAATAGCTTTTAAAAAAGGCAAATAAAAGAGAGTTGCTTTCTCATGTTCACTTCTCTTTTTATTTTTGAGAAAAAAATATAAAAAATAAAACTAATGGGAAAAATAAGTTGAAAAAAAAAATATTTGCCAGCTGAATAAAAATAGATTTTTTTTTTTAATTTTGTAATTAATTGATTTGACAGATAAATCATTGGGGTAGTGTCTCAAACCATGCCGCTTATAAACAAAATTAGAAACTCCGATTCAGCCAAATATATGTTATAGATATGTGCATACTGTGATACTGAACCCTAAGCTTTAGGTTAGAACTCATGTGAACAAAAGATGCAATTAGTAAAGTCTACCGCAACAAAATCTGATATATGGATACATAAAAAATAATAATAACTCGTTCAAATGTACAGTTCGAACCCCTCAAATATAGCAGTTCCAAAAAGATGAAAATCTAACCTAGGGAGAAGCTTCATACATATTCTCCAAAAAGATAAAACCGTGGTTATATCACAGTGCGACTAGCTTCCCCGTAAAGGGCTTCCCAAATGACAACCTCATCACGTATGACCTTTGTTGCATGTAACAGTTAACTATAATATCATGCTCTGAGGAAATTCCAGGCTTACCATATAAACAAAATCAGGTGGCATGCCCACCTAAACAATCCAATTAACTTCCCTTTTGATGGCTTCACAAATTGGAACTATTAGAGTTGCTTTGAATTTCCATCTATGGCCATATTCCCCATACCAACTTCCACAGCTTCCTGCTCACCTTTTTCCCTCCGCATCTTTTCAGATGTTTCCCCGTCAATTGCAGCATGCTGCACAGTAGCCAGTGAGGGCTCAAGAGTCCGGGGACCAGCACTGAACCATGGATGCTGAAGGCAGTGTGCAGCACTGGGCCTCTTTTCAGGGACAAAATCAAGTAATGGAAGAAGGAAGTCAGCCATGCTGCTTGCATCTTGTTCACTGAAATCATACTTCTCCATCAGCACCTTATGAAGTGGCCAGAAACGCAATCGACGGATGTGTCTCAAATCGCCATATCTATTGAAAAAATCTCGGGAATAGCGGCCACCAAGTGCAATCTGAAAGCAGAGGTGTTCAAAATTTATGAAAGGGAACAGATAAAATATTCTTAGTTCTCGGAATAAAATATTGCCGTAAACTACCATATTGTTATTTTTTTGAAAGCAGAAGAATTCAATAAAACAGAAAAATGGTTGAATGAAATAGCATCAAGAAAAAGTGTCCATAATATGTTGAATATTTTTTTCTAGATCATATCAACATGCAAATTGATAACATCAACTACGATGTTCTACAGCCAAACGCAAAACAGGCCTACCTTGCGAGGCATCATCCCAAGAAGCTCCATCATCAATGCTAGATGATCCTGTAGAGTAGATTTCAATTGTCAGCAATCCATAGATTGAAATTGAGGTCCAAATAACCACAGCAGTATTTCACAATTTTATACATTTTTTTCCAAAAGAATAGGAAATTATGACATTTTCAGTTAGTAATACGCACAGACACTGTACATTATTTTAAATGAAACGAAGGGTTAGAGCCCCAATCATTTTTTAAGAAATTTATTTGACCTCAATTGGTCCAAACTTCAAAAAGTTCTTAAAGAAGCATTGTGAAGCATCAATTCTAAGATCAATTGAATAAACAAACAAGTTCAAAAAATTGAGAAGATTATAACATCTTCAGCAAAACTCCATAATTTAGTTCATTCACAACTTCAAAATGTTATTGACTTGAACTATTTTGGCCAAACCAACGTACAGAAGCATTTAGTACGATAATCTTCTCAAGGGCTGCTTCGTTGGGTTAAGAAAAGCTAAGGAGGAAAGTAGAAGAGAAGAAAAATAAGCTGTTTAAATTGGGAGATTAAAAGGGAATGGGGTGGAGAATTCTGCTTGGCGTATCTCCAACAGATTGGCAATAGGATACTGGAGAGGAGAGTACAAAAATCAGCAGAAAGGACATGGCTATAGATATTTTGGTTGTGGCAGAGGTAACAGGGCAGAGATATGTATTCAGTTTTATCTTTCTTTATTTTCCTACAATTGTTATTCTAATCAGAACTTGTTCTCTGAATTTCTTCTTATCGTTCCTATAGTAATTTTAGTATCTATCAAGGGATATTATCTGAGTCTTCCAACGTGTCTCTCAACTGCAAACAAGCATGAAGCTTAGACGCAGTAACTGAAAGCTATTTTCCCACTTCCAACGTGTCGCTGACATACACACTGCAGGAGCATCCCCGACATGGTGTTGGACACCTTATCTTGGGCTGGACAAGGCCCAACCTTTAGACGCACCAGAAGTGACACAGTCCATCCCTTGGATGCAGCACGGACACAGCAAGCTCCTTAAAAGCCCGACACACTCTGGTTTACTTTTAAAAAAACAACCTATTTATTTACATATTATTTCTCCTTGCCATTACATCTCCACTGTTGTGGCATTTCATAAATCTTGATAATTGCCATGCCTCCACTCCCATGTATTACAGTGGGTAGCATCAAGAAAATACCAACATGAAGAGGGAGGCTTTGATTATGTTAACTCGTTATGGATGCAAAATTATGGTGACTTGTTCATGGAACACCTACTCCTTTATGCATTCTTAGAAAGAAAATAAGATGACACCTCAAAAGGGCAAGTCTAGTATTTTTTCATAACAATCTCTGTTTTCTCTCAAGAAACTCCTCAAAAATGCAATGAAGAGGCAACAAAATTGTGAGACATTGAAAGAGATAACTTATCATTGGATGACAATAGGATTCTTGAGATGGCTAGCTTATCTCTTGATGAATCAAGCTTAGAAGACTTTTTCATGATTTTTTTCTCTTGATTTTTTGGATTATGAAGTATGATTAGTACTTCCTAATACACTTACAATCATATGAATATAATATACGCATATATGTGTATCGTGTTTGAATCGTATCCACACCCATGCTTCTTAGACATTTATAAGGCCTTCGGCTATCCAAATACAACAGCAAGCTTTTATGGCGTGGCTCTCAAGGTTCAAATCAATCAGTACCATAGCCTTCTGCAATAGAAGGTGTGACTCTCCCTTTTTATCAACTTTTAACAAATATTTACTTAACAAAACCAGCAGAAATATTATTTTAATGCAGATATTATTCAAACAATGTGAGGTACAAAATTGAATTTTACCATTGAAAAACAACAACCCAAACGGTCAAGGACAAGTTTTATTCTCAGAACAAACAAGATAGCAAGCCAGTTTTAATAGTCAAAACAAAAATAAGAATAATAGTAACAGCAAGCATTAGACGATTATGCCAAGAAATAAAGCCAACCAGTTCTTTCAAGTCCAAACAGGTTCACTTACCTCATCCCTATCATAGTTGTCACCACTATGAGGATCAAAAAGAACATCGCCAGTGGCAAGCTCAAAGCAAATGCAAGCAAAGGACCATAGGTCTGCTGGAGTTGAGTATTTAGATCCAAGAAGAACTTCAGGACACCTATACTGCCTCGTCTGAATATCATTCGTGAATTGCTTATAGGTCCAACAAGCATTACCAAAATCAACCAGCTTGCACTTAAGATCGACAGATGCAAGCAACTTCTTTCTTGTAGAGCGGCTACCTCTCCTGTGACCCTGACTTCCTTGAGGAACATCCTTATTTTCAGAAGTATTTGTTGATTCATCTTTACTAACAGGACTATTAGGTTTATTGTCACCAGATTCTACACTTGGTTTCACATCATTACTACAATCATCTTGCTCATCGGGCGCTTTGGAATCCTCCTCAGCTTCCTCAGCATGTTCCCTTCCGACACAGCCCTGGGCTAACTTTTTAGCCTTTTTTCGCAATTTCTTTTTCTGGTTCTTGGTCAGATCTCCATTCACACTCTTATTGGCTATTGTTGTCCCATTTTTTGTCACAGCCTTATCCTTAGTGTTTGGAAGGATAAGTGGAACACCTGATTTTCTAGGATCCTTAGATGGATCTATGGGAGACAGAAGCAGGACATTCTCAGGCTTCAAATCAGTGTGTATTACAGAAAGCTCACGGTGCAAGTAGTCCAATCCCACCAAAATATGGAAACAAATCTCCTTGACCATAGGAAGGGAAACACCTCGGTAATCACTATACTTGATAAGGGTGAGAAGATTATCACCAAGGAATTCAAAAACCATACAAACATGATGGCCATTAGGCCCTGAATGCTTAAAGACATCCAAAAGCTTTACAACACACTTTTTGTCATCTGGATCCCCGTCAGCAATTTGTTTGAGAATCTTTATCTCGTCCATTGCCGCTTCAGTGTAATGGTGAGCACTCTTTTGAATTTTTAAGGCAACATATCGCTACAAACAAACAATTTAAACCATCACTAATACAGTTCCAAACTATAGATTGCTACGTGTGTTAGCTAGGAACTGAAATGACGAAGAATAACACGGACTCCGTTTGGATAAATTTCTTTATAAGCCTTTATAAGAAAAGAAAAAATTCATTGAACTTTTCCCATAAGCTAAAACCAACTTCTACACTTAACTTTTCTAAAAGTTCTTCTTATCTAACATCTCCTGAAGCGAAGACACAACATTTGATTTTAGCTTAGGAGAGAAGCTCAATGAATTTATTTACATTCTTATTTTCCCTCTCCTGTAAGTGTTTCTAAAGAAGTTTATCGAGACAGGATCACAGTCCTAACGAGAATTTCCATAAACAAAAAACGGTAATAAATAGAAACAAAAATATGTCCAAATCTCCATACCACAAACACTTCTTCACAACCCAACTAGAAAAAAACAAAACTTAAACTCTCTAAACTAATTGTAAAATATCAAAAGCATTCATTTCTGTCATCTTGCGAGGAAACAAACAAAAGGGCACGCACCGATTTGTTAGTGTCCCAAGCGAGCCACACAGTGGAAAAATGACCCCAACCAAGCTTGCTCTGCACCACATAGCACCCCTTCTTGAAAGTGTCACCAATCCGAACAGCATGATACCCTCCACGCCTGTAATCTTCAGTTCCTTCGTCCTCCGAACTGTAATCACTCACCTCACTCCGGTCCTCCGCCATTGAAGGACCTTCAAACACAAAACCGCTCTGAGACGGCGACAGAAGAAGAAAAAAATTGAGGAAGACAAATTGGAAATGTTCAACGACGATGAATCGAATTGACCAATGATAAGAAATATTGGAGTGAGAAAGAGGCAAGAGAGGGTGTTGAATTCAGTGAACGGTGGATATGGGAAATTAGGGTTTTTGAGTTGGTCTTGTTGCCGGGAAAACAACATAAGAACTAAGTAGGGAATTCAGAAGTAAGTAACCTATTGTTATTTTAAATAGAATAAAACTAAAAGACAAAGGTTTATTTTTTATAACAAATTATGGTAAATTAGCATTTTTTTAATATATAAATTATATGGAAGATATAATTTATATTTTAAATTTACGATAAAAAGTTTATAATGTGTTAAAATTTTACTTTAAGTTCTGGTATTTTGAAAGAATGAAAACTTAATTTAAAAAAGAAAATGAAAAAGTAAATTAAAAAATATATATTAGAAAGAATAACTTAAAGGTATATATGTTGCTTCTTTATTTTAAATATTATTTAATCTATATACAAAAAAAGATTATCCCCTTCTAAATAACAATCAAAAATTCCCTGTGGTTCACTTTTCACATGCTATTTATTTTTTCTAACTTTAAAGATTCTTATTATCTAATTATATTTGTTCTTTTTCTAATCAATGATTTAAGCTCTTTTATTTTAAATTTAAATATCTCAAATAATATCTTAATTTTAAACAAAATAACATGAAAGAATAAAGTATATACATAAATATTATTAAAATTATATTAAATTTAAAATTAATATACATATTAATATTAAAAATTTAAATTTTAACTTAATAAATACGAATACACAAAAAAGTGTCTTTTTTTTATAGTTTGCATAATAGTATTAAGGAAAAATAGTTAAAAATATGTTTGTTGAAAAATAACATCTAAAATCACTTATATTCAATATTATTACTTATAGTTTTATATAAAAAGGGATAACCATGTAGTGAAAAAAATAGTATCCAATTTGATGTTATAGTTTTTATCTCCAATTAAATAATTTGCATTTATCGTTTTTTTATAAAAAAAATATTAACTGATCATTTCAAAATACTATCAATTTATTCTCTCTTTTTTAAAGAAGAACATGCAATTAATGTAAAAGGCTAAATTTTTTTATAACACTGAATTGCAAATTATTACATGCGAAAAAGTTTATTAAACTTTACAATATATATCTTAAAAAATATATTTAGTATTATATTTATTAATTAACTAATACTAACAGTGCATAAAATTAAAGATTTTTAGAAAAAACTAAACAAGAGTAGTAGAAGATCGAGTATAGTGTATTTAGCACAATTTAAATTTAATTTCTTTTAACATTTATAACTTCAGTGGAACTATTTATTATATGTGTGTGTCAACCTTACATTATATATGATAAAATACTTACAGAATATTTTGAAAATAAAACCTTAAAATAACTCTAAAAACTAATAAGATTATTTTACATGATAATTCGAAATAGCTTAAATATACGCGTGTTCTTATAAAATTGGCCACATTTTATATAATTCAGAAAGCTATTTATTTTTCATTTTTAAAAATTTTGAAACCGTCATTTTTCTGAAAAAAAAAGGTGAGTCCTTGTTTTAGTCTTTTAAAAAATCCTTAAATTTTTACTTTTCTAAAATTTAAAATTATTGTTTTATCTCTGACATTTAATAAAATAATGTTTTTAATTTGCTACATAGGTTGGATTTTATGTTATTTATTTTAGATTGAGAAGATCTGAGTAAGTTCAGTGCTTTGTCATTTTGGTGTTTGGAGTGATCAATCATTTTGGTACATTAACATATTATTTAGGTAAAGTTGGTACTTCCAAATGTTTGATTCCAGATCCATTTGGTAGTTAGCTGTTGGATGAATCTTCATTAGAATATCAAGTTATAGTAAATAAATATAACAAATACTAAATAGAAAGATCAGGATAAAAAAAAAAAAGTATATCTTTTAGTCTGTAACTTGTAGAAAATGTTTTTTTTATTTTATTTCCTGAAAAATCATTTTTTTAAATTTACGGCTAAAATTCTGCTTGAGTTTCAAATAAGTTTGATATATTGAATACCTCAATTTTTTTAAAAAAAAATAGTCCCAAATTTTAAAGTACTTTTTAGTATTTTAATTTAGAAATAATTTATTTTAATTTTTAGAGTTGATGTTGTTGAAATTGTGTTAATATAATTAACACGTGTTTAATTTTACAAAAATAATTTTGATCATATTTCAATTTTTTATTTCTTTCTCATTTCCCCTCTTTTCATAACAGTTGCGTGGGTTATTGTTTCTCCTCACTCATCTCATAAATGTAATTTTTTTTAATCTCCAACCTTCCTTCCTTATTTATTGTCATATTGTTATGAATGGAGTTTTCTGTTAAATTTTTATTTTAAAATTAAAGTATAATGACGTTGACTATAACGTGTTAATACAACGTTTTCTTTTGTTTAACTGTCTGTATTTTGGAGTTTAAAATTCTTAAAATCATTGTCCTACAACATTATTTGATAAATTTTTAAATTTAAAGTTATGATAAATTATATCTCTAAACCTGTTAGAAGACATATTTTATCACTTAAACGTGTTGATACAGTGCAAAACCGACACATACACACATATATATATATATATATATATATATATATATTATGGGTCAATTTTATTTTTTTTTCATTTCTTAAATTATTCTAAAAAGGAGTTTAATAAAACAAAGGTTTTATATTTAGTTTTAAGTTAGATATATTAATCATTTTTTCGATTTGAGGACTGAAAAAGGTCATTTTTAAATTTGGGACATTAAAAATATATTTTAGCCGCAAACAAATAAAAATTGAATTTCTGCATCGATATTTTAGTTACAAGTGTCACTCCTAACGTAGATGTTGTTAGATAAAGTTTGAGCGAGTGTAGCATTCTTAAAAAGACCATGTTCTGGAAATTTAAGAACTAAAAAAAATAATTTTAAATTTAAAGGACTAAAACAAGTTATCAAAATTTGTGAAACTAAATATATATTTAAGCCTAATGAAACTATATTGTGTGATGAAACTATAATTGTCATGGAGGTAACAAAAATTGTTTGTTTTAAATTACTCAATTTTTTATCATACTGTGAGACATACATTACGGTGAAGGTATAAACGAGTCTAGCCTAATTATAGAAGCTTGTTCTTGTTTTTTTTTTAGAAAAAAAAAATTGATACCTAAAACGTATCTCGTTTATAAAATTGAGCTTAATTAAAAGCTTGAAACTTGATTTATTAAAAAAATATTAAACTCGAGCTTAACCTGTTTACCTTATTTATAAATTAATTAATTTTTCTTTTAAGAAATAGATAATGTTTTAATATATTTTTAGTTTTCCTATTTGGAACACTTTATTTTATTATCATTCAATTAAAAATATTCACATTTTACTCTTTCCCTTCTTTAAAGTTCATTTTGTGATATTGTGATTATACTTCATTAAAAACGTTATGATACGATTCATGATGCTTTAGTTGATATTCACATAAAACTCTTCGATTACTTTTCTTGAATTACCGAGTTGTGAATCTTGTTTTAGATCTATTGTGTTTTTTTATCACTCCGACTTAAGAATTTTTTTTTTTTAGATATTTTTTTCATTAAAGAGGTTGGGAGCGTTGTTGATGTTAAATGACAGGTTGAATTGTTAACAAGACAATCTGTGATAATATTAAGGAATAAGTGGAATTTCTACTAACACAGTATAAAAATTTAAGTTATTCATAAATAAGAAGAAAGATATCCCTTACTCAGGATTATACTGAAATGTAACAATATTTAACTATGATTTTAATGTTTTATTTTATCCTTGTTGTGATGTAAGAAATGACACATGATAATTATAAATTTTCAAATCCTTGTTATATATAATATTATTTTATTTGACTTGTTGTGACATTAAATTATTAAAATATATTATTTGAGTGAGGTGACTTATTATTGAGTTTTAAAACAATATTCATAAGTATGACTCATCATCATTATCATTGAAGTGATATATGTTATTTTTTAACAAGTTGATGTATGTGATTACATCTCATTACAAAATTATAACTCTAACTCATTCATCCTGATTTATACATTCAAAATATTATTACATAAAACTCAATTTAAATTACAAAATTTTAGTCCAAATGATCATTCTAATTATATTACAACTTTAATTCATTATATTTTTCACATGTTAACACATCTTAATCGACTTATATGAAATAAAATGCAATTAATCAGTTCCTCCTAACTACAAAGTAACATGCCTTATTAATAAATCAAATCCATGATGCTACAAATGTCCATGCCAAGGGAATAAAATTTCCAAAATTTTAAGCCTAAATCAAAGTTATGGTTAGACTATCTCAATCTATCAATTTTTCCTCTTTAATGATATATTTTGTCCATAAACAAGATCAGTCAGTAAAAAACTTTAAAAAAAAAGTTATATTCAAGAAAGATAAAATTTATATAAAACGAGTATAAATGGTGTAAAAATAGATATTTATAAAAGATCTTTTCATTCTTCATTTACGAAAAAAGTATATATTTTTAATATAAAAACGAGTTCTCACAATTTACCAATCATTATAATCAAAATTTGCTTTATATTTTACAAAGGTATTTGATGGAAATTTTAAGGAATTGATTTTATACAAAAATAAGGTGGTAAATTTTGAACAATTACTACATTCTTAAAAATTGCTCAGATTACTATTATACACAAAAATAAACTAATTTAAAGGATCATGTAATAATACCAGATTAATTAACGTGGAAATAAGAATCATATTCGAAAAGAAGGTTGAACATTTAACTTGTGTTCCTCTTGTTTCTATCTCCCACTCATTGTTGATTTTAATTTACAAAATAGGAGTGTGTGATTCTTATGGGTCCATAAACAAAGACAAAGGATTGATGGGCTAGTTTTGTTCCATTGATTCTCATTGTCTTTTTTGCACCCCATAACTTCTATTTACACCAACAAGAGTGAGTAAAGTACCAAATTACTCCTAAGCCTGCTATTTGTTCTCGTATGTTCTCATTCTCTCGAATTGCTCATTTTTTTCTTCACTCTAACTCTATTCTCTTTCACTGTTTTTCTTGCTCGTTACAATAGTCTAACCTATTTTTTTATTTAGTTTTACAAGACAAACTATTTTGTTAACTATTATTCCGGCTACAATTGCGTTGAAACAAGAATACTTTAATACTCATTATAATCATATTCAACTGGATTCTCATCGTCCATTTTCTAGAAAAAAACAAAAAACGATCACTTCGCCTTACTTCTTTTATGTTTTCTTTTATGTTGTTTTTCAAAAGTTTGACAGGTTCATGGTTTTTGGGAAAATAATACAATATTTTTTAATATTGTATTGATGATGTTTTCGATGTATATAGCGTATAAACTATAATAACGTTACATTGTTTGTTTATTTATTTATTCACCTGTTGTGGAGTACAAAAAAGAAGACAACTTCAAACATTCGGAGAGACCAAGGCAAAGAGGAGACGAAAAATAAAATAGAATGGAGGAGTTTACAAGGTATTGTCTAGAGACCCACTTTAACTAGAGAGTTTCTTTTTCTAGAAATAGAAGAGAGAATTTTTAATTTTATTGCCACAAAGTTCAAAACAAAACTGAACATTCAATGATTCATGAATGTCCATGCATAGTGACTATGACTGCGAGAGATGTGGATGGTGTCTGAAAGAAGATCCAAGGGAATTAACATGAAAAGAGACCCAAAGTTTATTCCATTCTATGCCACTGTGGTTGTTTGAATTCAAAATAGTACCACTCAAAACCCAAACTTATATGCTATTACTTGTATATTTTCTTAAAAATTTAATTCGACTAGAATAATACAACCAAATTTTAATATAACCTATTTTTCACTTCTAAAATAAAAATTAATATACATAATCTATAACTTTTTTAAGCTGGTTTTAGTTGTCTTATTGATAAAAGATGTTTATGATTTTTTTTTTTTGTTTAAGAATAAGGGGTATATATGTATTATGATATAATTAAGTGCGCGGAGGTTTTTATAGTTATAGTTAATCCAAATGTTTTTCTGACTTTTTTTTATGATAAGTCTGTTCAATTTATTTTTTTTAATTTTTTTAATCTAATACTAAAGTTTAGATACAATATTTCAGTACTTAAATTTAACCTATTAAATAGATATTCGTTCAAATATTTTAAATATCAATTATCAAAACTATTTTATTTACTGAATTATAATAATTTTAACATATTTAGATTCCTTTTTTAAGATTAAAAGTAAACGATTAATCAATAGACCCATATAGTCTGCGATCTATTTTCACTTACACATTTTTTTTTATTAAAATCATCCTGAGTCATCAAAGTGTCATATTAAGTGTTTCATATTTTAAACATGAGAAATTAAAACTATATAAAATAATTTGAACTTAGATCTGATTCATGACTAATAGAATTAGAGTTTATGATTTTGAGGTAATTGTTGATGTAACTCTTTGTGGATTCGGAACCACATGTCTTGCAAGAAAAGTTGAGCATATTTGAGTTGATGAAAAGAGGTGGGTATATCTGGTGCACAAGTCATATGTGCTTTACTCTATAGCTTCATTCATCACACTACTCTAACCTAAGCATCCTTGTCAATCTTCTTGAATAGGAATGAAGAAAATCTCAACATTATTCAGTTCTTATTAGAAGACGTGGTCAACATTTTTTTCTTATAAAAAATGGTGACGGAGATTTTATATTTGCTTTCTGGGTTGAAGCTGAGAGATAAGTTTGTAAAAATTGAAAAAATAATGCATTAAAATATTTTCTGATTATTTGGCGTGAATACACGTTAGCTAAACTCTTGCTTTTAAGTGTCTTTTTCTCTTTGTTCATAAAACTAGAAATAAACTAAGTCAATGTTTTGTTGATGAAAGCTTTTTGTTAACGAGGTCTCATGTTTTGACAACTGAAGAGTTCTATGGTGTTAGGGTGTACCTATCTCAGTCTTCTAGAACATACATCATCCTTTTGAAATATTTGTTTGACATTCATAACCAAACAAACAACACAGTTACCATCAACAAAAGAAAAAACGGTGTCGTTTTCTTTCATCAATAAGGGGAGTTTTCATGTCAAACAAGTCGGTTAAACCTGACACAACAATTTATTTACTCATACGAATTTATAAGGTGAAAATTGTGAATACGAAGTTCAGAAATGTGTTTTTCTTGGCAACGTGGATCAATTATTAATGTTTAATCAATGTGGTCATTATCAATTGACGTAAATTATAAATGGTTTTGGGAATTTTTAAATAAACTAGCATTTATAATTCAGCTGACCGAGATTTTTCAGATTAAAAGAAGAAATTAAAAGAGAGTTAAAATTTGATTCTTTTTTATTTTAATTTGTTGATGGAAAAGCTTCATATTTATTTAAAGTAATAATGGAAATAAAGGCCCTACTAACCCACAAAAATCCCAGTTCTGCCACTTGAAAGTGCGTTGCCAATAACGAAACAGAAAAAGAACAGAAGAAAACAATTGGGGTCAAATTGGGAATATGAAAGTGGAAGCTTTGGCTTTTAGGATATTATTATTCCTGTTGTTGTACTTTATCTTTCCGTTTCTACAATACAAAATTGAAAGCAAAAGAAGTTTTGGTTGTTGTGGATGTGGACTGCATTCACTTTCTTTGAAAAATCGATTATCTAAAGCTGAGATTTGAAATAATGGTGCATTGGGCTTAGCTAAAGCTTGATTTGATGTGGTGCAATTTGCAAAGCAAAAGCTCAAAAGCACTTCTGTTTCTTAGTATATTAATTTTCCTCCTTATGCTTTTTAAGGAAAGCACGATTCATGTATGTATAAACGAACGTACGAATTTTCTGTCGTGGAATGAAAATATCATGCATTTTGAATTAATAATGTGAAGAACAAAGAGTGATCAATAGGAGTGTCGGGGACGTGATTACAAGTCCAAAACGTGATTATGTGATGAGAAATTTAGTATTTAACTTTCATTCTATTTGAAGCTTTGTTGAATAAGCCACCATCGCGTTATCACGAATATTATTTTCTTTTACCTCATCTTTCGAAATATATAGTGAGAGACAAAAATTGAATAGATTAAACGACTCTGTAATCAAACTGATTATTAAAAAACACCAAATTTTAAAATGACTTTTTAAAAGACTTTGACATTTTTAAGAAATAATTTTGGTGTATGACTATGGCTGACAAGTATTTTTAACTAATTTATTATATGTTAAAAACACTCGTTTGACTGTATTGATATTGTTGAATAAATAACTGTTTTGTAGTTTATAATATTTTTTGAGATGTCATTTTAAGTAATGTATGTTGTTATTTTTATCTTTATTCATTTTATTTTCTTCTTATCATTGATTTTGTTGTGAAATTAGGCATGGTAAATTTATTTAATCTATTTTTATATTTTACTTGTTGTACTTTGCTTAAAAAGAAAAAATATAAATAAGTTTCAGAATTTTTATAAAACAAAAGAGAGTCCAAGTAAATACTTTTAAGAAGGAAAAAAATGTAAATAAATTTTAAAAACTAATCAATTCAAATAGTTTAAATTTTCTCTATATATAAACCATTCAAATTAAAATACGGGTAACTTTTCTTCATATTCTTCCATTCAAATTAATTTCATATTTATTTTAATTACTTAAATAACAATTAATTAATTTCAATGACTACATTTTCATTTTCATCAAAATTTCCAAAAAGGTTTTATCATTATGCATTAATTCTAATTTAATTTTATATGCACAACCCAATAAAACATTGAAAAATAGGAGAGGAAAGGTGGGAGAATTAATTACCCTAAACTCTTGCAGTAGTCTACCTATTTCAATTAATCAATTAATTAGTTAATTAAAATCGTACATTTATTTCACAATTTCATTACTTTAACTGAATTGTGTTATCTTCTCACGATTTCATATATCTTAAATTAAATCGTGCAATAATAGAACGATTTATTCACAATGATATCGTGTAATCTCTGCATGATTTACCCATATCCGGAAATAAAATAAAAAAATACACCATTTTGGAAATTTAAAAAAAAATTACACTAGTTTGGAAAATTTGCCTGAAACTTTTGATTGTATTTCAATGTTGATTATTATAAGAGGATAAAGTGTAAACAAAATAAAAAGAATCTAAATAATTTGTTGAGATGATGATTTGAAAATTATTATAAGTAATGTTAAGATGAACATTTATGCTTCACAATATAGTAGTTGATTATAAAAATCATGGGAGATGGAAGAAGAAAAATGTTAAGAAGTATTTTTCTTTTTCATGTTAAAAATTGTAAGTAGTCTAACATAAAAGCTAGTATTGATTTTTCATTAACGGTGTTTTCAATGAATCACGTATTAGTTTCTACTAAAATATGTTTAATACAAATATTTTGAAAAAATTGAACGTCACGAATAATTTTAAATAATTAAGATGTAATATTTTTATATGATACAAGTAATTTAATAATAACTTGTTTTATTTATTTTCTAGTATGAAAATGTGAGTTATATTATGTGAATCTGTTGGATGATTATATATTTATATGAGTATGAAATAATATTTGTATTGAAATTGGTTATTATTATATTAGGTGACTCTACTGTGTATATAATTACAGAATATCACGTAACTTTGTAGGTAATATAAGGGTCATTTAGATAGAGCCAAAACTATTATAAATAATTAGCTATCAAATTACATTTTCACTTCTTCGTTCACTTCTTTCATTCTAAAATTATAACAATTTAATCTATTTTTGGAAAAAAAAAAAGTTGACATTCTCCATTCTTAAAAAACTATTAATTTTATACTTATTTTATTTCAATTTATAAAAAGTGATATATCCGCGAGAAAATGATGTTCTTTAAGTTAGAGTGATAAAGAGTGTTAAATTTACCTAAATCTAAAACAATAATTAACTAAACACATAACTCCCTCTATATAATATTAAAATCATATAAACGTCCTTTATATCATTCGATACCTGATTTTTTTTTTTAAAAAAATGTAATTAAATAAGCTACGTTAATCATATTTAGTTAGTTTTTATTTTATTTTTAACCAACCCAACAACTAATTTTTATTAAATAAAATTTAGTTCGAGATGGGTTAAATATCATCAAAGTTAATAATAAAGCCTATATCTAGATACTTAATCTGTCAAAAAAAAGGTAACTGATTTCTAAAAGATAAAATCTCACACACACACACACATATATATATATATATATATATATATATATATATATATATATATATATATATAAAAAATTTTATTTATTTAATATCTATTTTTTATTAAAAAATTATTATTTTTTAAATAAGAAAGTAAATTAAGAAACATTTTCCCCTTCATTTATAATCATTAAAAACAACCTCGAGCCACTCTGAGAACTAAATATATACATATTTTCAATTCTAACACAAATTCAAATCTTAGAATATCACTAGTCTCTTTTACTAGACTTAATTTTGTCTGTAGTAAAAGGATTAGAAATAACATATTGCATATATATTCTTTCTTTTAGTGTTATTCTTATCTAATTGTGTTTTAATATTATTGATATGCTTAATTTTATACTAATAATTGTTGTTCTATATAGACTGCATTATCATCAGTGATCTTCCAGACTCCATGGTGATATTAAAGAATAAAATTAATATAGCAGTTTAACATTGATTGCATGTTCATAAAATTTAATATAAGTTTAAGTATTATTATGCTCCAACTTGCATTGTTGCTTTTTGTGATACGGAAATAAGGCAAGGGTATGTTCGTGTTTGACGATGGAGTCTAAAATCGCGTAAAAAACGCGAAAAATTTGAAACAATGGATCTTTCTTGGAGGAAGAAACCCTATAATTGTTGCTTCTATGTCAACACGCAAATTTAATCGATTTTGAAGAACAGTTGAAAATGTAATTATTTTATATTAACTCTGAAAACATGTGTACTTTTGGTTCATGTAGCCTTAACCAAATTTGATTTTGGTTCTATCATTTTAAATTAATGAATTTAATCTTTCATTTCTATATCTCTTTTAATTTGATGAAGTGAATAAATATAAGAGTAAGGATAAAAGAGATTAAATTCATATATTTAAAAAAAAATTAAAAGGCAATCATTACGTTGTTTTTTTATCTTGATAATATAAGTAAATTATGTTTTTAAGTCTCTATAAAAAAATATTTTTATTTTCATTCTTCTAATTTTTGAAATTATCATTGTTATCCGAAGCATTAAGTTTAAGATGGCTAATAATAACATTTATTTTTAGGTTTTGGATTTTTTTTAAACTGTCACAAATATTCAGTTAAAACCTAGTGTTTAAATAGCAGAGAAAGGAGTTTTAGTGCATCCGTTTTGACCAGAAAAGAAACTTCTGAAACTAAAAAAATGCCTAAAAAAATAAAAAATAAAAAACGCGTGCGAAGGACGCACATGATTATGTTAACACGTACATGTAGCTTTAGTTTATAAAACGAAGGAGGATGAAGTTCCGTTGAATTAAACGAACAAGACAACACAGAATCATAACTTTACGTAATCCATAGTTGAAAACTCCGAATTCTCGGTTCTGTTATCTTCGCTGTTCCAAAACCAAACTTCGTTACAAATAACGTTTCTCTCTTCAATTGCAATGAACAAAAACATCCTCGTCTTCCTCAACCTTCCAATCCACACACTCTTCTCTCTTTAGTGTCTGAATCCTAATTCCGTTTTCTCTTCTTTCGGACACGTATTGCACATACGTACATAAATACGTACACACGTAAGCTACATATAGTAAAAATATTAATTACGATACGAATGGCAGCGGCGGCTTTTGCAATCGCCGTCGCGTTGTTGGTGGCGGCGGTTGCTGCCGGATCTCCGGCGAGTCTGACGCTGGAAAGAGCGTTTCCGACGAATCACGGAGTGGAGTTGAGTCAGCTGAGAGCGCGCGACGCGGCGAGGCATCGCAGAATATTGCAGTCTTCAAACGGCGTCGTTGATTTCCCCGTCCAAGGCACCTACGATCCCTTCCAAGTCGGGTAAACTTTGTCGGCTCTTCTGTTTTTGCTTTTCACCTTTTTTTTTTTGGTTTCGTGTAGTTGAATCAATTTCAGAGGCTTTTGGATTTGTGTTGGATTCTGAATGAGTGCTTTTCTGTTCATATCGAATTGATGTGTTATTACTCTTGATTAATCTGTGGCCTTAATTCTTTGGGTTTTGAAATTGGAATTAATGGCTTATTGCAGGCTTTACTATACAAAGGTACAGTTGGGTACTCCTCCAGTGGAATTTAATGTGCAGATTGACACTGGCAGTGATGTTCTCTGGGTTAGTTGTAACTCCTGTAGTGGTTGTCCTCAAACAAGTGGGCTTCAGGTAAATACAAGTTTTTCTATTTATCAAGATTCTGTTTCAATAAACTTCTTATAAAAAACACTTGTACATGAAAAATAAGTTTTTTAAATGAATTAATTTTCTCACTTACCTATAAACTATTTCATTGAGCCTCTTGTTGATTTTAATTTCTAGATAAACTAATTTTTACATGTGGTAGGAATCAATTCATTTTACATGTTTATTTTCGTATAGAAGTACTAGTTGAGAAATTTTATGTGATCTAATTTGATGTCAACAATTATGTTTGTAGTAAGGTCAACAATATACACCACCTACAATTTGTGAATATCGTGGTTGTTGGATTTTGTTACAGATTCAGCTAAATTTTTTTGACCCCGGGAGTTCATCAACATCTTCACTGATCGCTTGTTCTGACCAAAGGTGTAATAGTGGCATACAGTCATCAGATGCCAGCTGTTCCAGTCAGAACAACCAGTGCTCATACACTTTCCAGTATGGGGATGGCAGTGGGACATCAGGCTATTATGTGTCAGATATGATGCATTTGAAGACAATTTTTGAGGGATCCGTGACCACTAATTCTACAGCGCCTGTAGTTTTTGGGTGAGCTTTCATTAGTCTGAAATGGTTGATACTATTTCTGTTTTTGTATGTGAGTTGGTTTAATGTTGGGAAGTGTTGATTTGTTAATGGAACAGTTGTAGCAACCAGCAGACTGGGGACTTGACAAAGTCGGATAGAGCAGTTGATGGAATATTTGGATTTGGACAACAGGAAATGTCTGTCATCTCCCAGCTCTCCTCACAAGGGATAGCTCCAAGAGTATTCTCCCATTGTCTGAAAGGAGATAGCAGTGGAGGGGGCATATTGGTTCTTGGTGAGATTGTGGAGCCAAACATAGTTTACACCTCACTTGTTCCAGCACAGTAAGTTCCTTTCATAACGAAAAATACGTGTTTAGTGTTTGGTAAATAATATTTGCATGGTGGGGGTGATCCAAATTCTTTGGTAAATGTAGTGAGTGAATGGAGGCTGATAAAGTGTCTGCATAAAAGTTTCAGCACTACAAATTGATAGCAAATATTAATACGGGAAGTCTTCCAGTAATCTAGGCTTCTGATTATCCATCTAAACAAGATTTAAAATAAAGTTTCTGTCTGTCAATCTAGAATGTTGCAATCGCTTTCTGGCCTACAGGTATGGAATGTGATGAGTGGAATATCGATACGAAGATATAGAGTTGACACCAAATTATGGCTATAAAACTAGGGATAGTATGTTAGGATTTTGTCATCTACTCTAGTGAGTGCTCTTGGAATAGTGCCTTGTGCAAGGTTGATGATAAGTTTAGTCAATAGTTAATTAGGTGGTCATTACTATCTGAAAAAAGGTTAAACATGAAAGAAGTTGAAAGAACCCAGAAGGAAAAATATTGTTCATTGAGCCAGAGTAAGATGTAGATTCATTATTGTATATTCAAAGTTTTGTACAGAAGCTGGTTAAGGATCTGGGGCGTTAAAATGTATTACTGAGATTAGGTATCTGTTGTGGAAGTGTTTAGACTAACTCGTTCCTTTGTAAATATTTCAGGCCTCATTACAATATAAATCTACAGAGCATCTCTGTCAATGGCCAGACGCTGCAAATTGATTCATCAGTTTTTGCAACATCAAACAACAGAGGTACCATTGTTGATTCTGGGACAACTTTGGCGTACCTTGCTGAAGAGGCTTATGATCCTTTTGTCAATGCGGTGAGTTTCAGTTAGGTAATTTCATGTAATTCAGTTTATCTAAAACATATATTGCTTTAATGTTTATAGTCATGCAATAATTACAAATCATTGCAAGCTTTTTGCTAGGTTGGAGGTTTATCAATTATTGATGGCAAAAATGCTTTTTTTTTTTCATTAATGCAGATTACAGCTACAATTCCACAATCTGTACGCACTGTTGTTTCCAGGGGAAATCAGTGTTACTTACTCACCACTAGGTTAGGCTGGGTATTTCATACCTCTTTTTTGGACTTTCTTTTTTATTTTCTTTTTCTTATTGGTAATTGGGTACTAAAAAGTGGATAATCTTGATAGTCTCTTTTTCTAAATCCTTTTTTATGTACTGTGCTTAGTGTCACGGACGTTTTTCCTCAAGTAAGTCTGAACTTTGCCGGTGGGGCATCTATGCTTTTAAGACCACAGGACTACCTGATACAGCAGAATTCTATTGTAAGTATTCAAACTTCAATTGCTATTTCTTAGATTTTCTGAGCGTCTTGAGAAAAAGATTTCCAAAGATACTGATTTCAAGTCGGAAAGAGTTACAATTTTTGTTTCTATAGGCACCTCGTGCGCATTAAGTAATTTCCTTGGAAACTTCTTTAGTTCTTGTTTAGATCTAAAATTCTCATACCATATGGATATACCAAAGTTATCTTTCCAGTACAAGGAGCTTCTTTTGCACTTCCACTGTACTTGGTTAAATATCATCATTCTTATGCGTTTCTAGCTCTCTTGAGTGCATTATCAGAACAAAATAAAAATAAAAATTTCCCTGCACAATACATCCTTTTCCAATTTCTCTTTACATTCATTTTGATTGAAATTGGATACCTTAAAGTTTTGAGAACAGATATTGCTGATAGCTTTGATTCATTTGTTCTTCACGTACACCTTACTGCTTTGTATTGTCCAACTTTTATGTGCTGTATGTGAACTCACTAAATGCTGTGGTGAACCTATGCATTGTACAGGGTGGTGCAGCAGTGTGGTGTATTGGCTTTCAAAAAATCCAGGGTCAAGGAGTAACAATTCTAGGAGGTATAACACATTCATACCAATTTGAAAACTTTATGTCCTGTATCCATCTCTTTTATGGTGACATCTAGCATGGATAGATGAAATAATTTTTGCATTTGATTGAGCTCAACAAAAAAGTTTGAAGCTTGAGCCTATATTTAGAAAGAGAACTGTTATATTGATTAGACTTTTTTTGACCACTTATAGCAAAGTGTCCTTACATAAACACTATTAGGATATTTTCTTCAAGAGTACGACTAACATCATTTTCTGCCGTGGCAGATCTCGTATTAAAAGACAAAATTGTTGTTTATGATCTGGCTGGTCAACGCATTGGATGGGCTAACTTTGACTGTAAGTTTCAGCCACACTACCAGAAAAGCATATAGTAGATGGCATAATGTACTTTTTTCTTGAGGCTCTTAAGTTCTTGCTTTTCCACTCAACCAAGAATTTTCGTTTTGTTATTCTGAGTGTGGGACCAGCATAAAAACAAGAGCCAACTTGGTTTTAATTTATCCTTAACACTGGCTTCTGATGCTGTTCTTTTGGAATTCAACAATGTAGGTTCTTTGTCAGTGAATGTCTCTGCAACAACTGGCACTGGCAGAAGTGAATATGTGAATGCTGGAGAGTTAGGTGCAAGCATTTCTTTACGCGATGGACTTAAGCTGACAAAGACAGGGTTCTTGGCTTTCCTTGTGCATCTAACACTAATTTATTGCTTTGGATTCTTGTAGCATATATATATTGTAAGAGATATTCTTTTTCATATGCATATTCTTTTGCCGGTATATATTTGTCACAATCGGCAAGACCACATTAATTTTAATGTTGTTTGTGCCTCCTCTCTTCACAATAGGCTTGTTCAGTTTATCTTCACAATAGAATCAGATGAACACTCTCCACTTTTGGCAGTATTGTAAATTACTTCACAGGATTACTGTTTGTAATGCATACACATGGTATAGAATATAGTTTTTTCTTCCCCTGCTTTAATTGAACTTTCGGTTTCTGCTTATAGTCAATATTGTTGAAAGCTGATATTTTAACTACATTAGTTAAGCTGAACAAGGCCAAAATAGCAGAAAATTGTGAGTAATCGAAATTAAAAAAAAAAAAATCTCTTGTCAAGGATAATTAACAGGTCTGATAAAAAAAATAAAGGAAAATTAACAGGTCCCAACCTCGAATCGGAAATGCCTAGTTAGTCCTGAACTAGAAAACAGAATAAATTAGTTCTTTTTTTGGTAAGTTCAAATTAGTTTATATATAAAATAGAAATAAAATTTTAGAAAAGATATATAATAGTTTCCACAAATTAAATTATGTAGCTAATTTTATTGTATTGAAAAATAATTCATTTGCTTTATTTTTCTTGTGTTTTACTAGAAATTTTGTTCACACGTATCTATGTATACCTATGTATGAATTGAACAAATCTAAACCCTAACTAAACAACAAAACCGTTTTAACAAAACTAAGCCGAACCATTTTTTTTAAAATGAAATCTTGGGCAGAGCCAGATTTCCATGGCAATTTGAGGTAACCTCGTAACGTGAATAATGTCAAATTCTTAGGGCGACTTTTTCTTAATCATGGGCCTGTTCGGATCGTTACGGGTTTCATCCTAATTCACCTAAAATTTCTGCAAACTTTGTTTTAATCTATTTTTTGTGTACAAAGGTGGAAGTATCATTTTTATGCTTCCTATTAATATATTTTTTTATTACTGATAAAAAATATAATAATTTTGTTATTAGTGATTTCTTTGAATTGAAGATGAAATAAAGAAAAAACGAGATAAAAATAAATAGCATTTGAGTAAAAATGAGATGTTATTTTAGAGATAGTAATACAAAATAAAAGAAGTTGGAAAAATATAATTAAAAATTATATTTTGATAATTGCTAGTATTTAATTTTTCCATTAAGAAATAATTTGAGGCGAAGTTTTAATTATTTAATTTAAATTAAAATTTCATAAATTTATTACCAGGCACATATTACATTTTCATTACCTTTGTAGTGTCAAAACGAATATTTGATTAAGTTTAAACATGTGTTAATAATACCCTTCAAAATATGTTGATAATAATAATCATATAAATAATCGATTAAATTAGTTTCATCAAATATTATAAACTATTTTTAATTAAGATTTAACAAACCTTAATTTCAGTACTAATCTCTATTGTTCTCTAGAACATTCTAATATATTTTCTTTCATTTCCCTTTCTGTCTATAAAAGGTCTTAAAATCGTAATTCATTCCATTATACTTGTATACAAATTTATCATACAGATAAAAGGAAAAGTTCTTCTTTACGTGCACAACCTGTCTTCAACTTTTAAGAAACTCTCCCAAACATACAGTTTATTTTTATATAATTCTTTTTGAAAATAAAAATAAAATTGGTAAGAAAATAAAATAAAATAATAATATATATTAGTGTTAGATAATGTCAAAAATGAATAATGATATTTAAATATTTTTTTTAAAAAAATATTAATTTAACATTATTATTTATTTATATATATTAGTGTTAGATGCTATCAAAATATATCCAAATATTACCGTTCTTTTTTTCAGACCCACAAACTCGATGACCGAGATGTTACTTCTGTAGTTGTTGTTTTTTTTTTTAATGTTTTTTGTAATGTTATACTATTTATATTTTTAAAATAATAAATTTTTTAAAAGTACTTTTATCTTTCGGCCCCAATCAAAATATTTTGATCAACTTTAATAATAGTCTAGTCCAACTTACACGTGTATATCCTAAATAACAAATGCCTGTCTTTCCTTCTATAAGAAAATATAAAAATTATATCGCGCAATAAATATCTTACTTTTGCTATAAAAAGGGTTGCCACTTTATTCTCCTCAAAGAAATATGGAATAAAGATTTAAAAAAGTAAATTTTACTTGTATTTTATAACTTCTATTCACAAATTCTCAAATTAATTTCTATAAATATTCAATCATTGTTATGATGTTATACTGAGTAACATATTCCCTTCAAATTGATTTCAGATTGATGTTTTAGCAAGAAGTTACATTCGTTAACTTTTTTTATTTTCAATAAAATATTTAAAAAATTATTCCAATTTTATCTTCTAAATATAGTATCTTAAAATATTTACAATATTTATAACCATTTTGAAAAAAAAAAGTAAGACTATTTTAATAAAACTGTTCATAATAAACACTATTATATATTACTTTCCGTCCTAAATTATCTAAATTTTAAAGTTTTTCGAATATAGTAGTAATAAATATCCGTCTTTTTGGAACAGTTCTGATAAATCAAATCCATTTATTTGTATTTTAGGCCTAAAAATATGATAGGGGTGCGGGAAGTATTTTTCTCACAGTCCAATTCGAATAATGCGATTCGAATAAATTATTTTACAATTTATTTAAAGTAAACGATCTTAATAAATTGTTTGTTAATAAAAACTGAATTTCAATTCGAATAATGCGATTCGAATAAATTATTTTACAATTTATTTAAAGTAAACGATTTTAATAAAAACTCAATTTTCAATAATTTATTTGTTAATATTATACTGAATATTCAATAAATTCTTTGTTAATATTTAATGATAGTGAATCATTGGTTAGAACAGGAATTGATTAATATCTAATACCAGAAAGTGATTAAGGAGAAAATGAAAATATAAATACAAAAAATTCAAGGAAAAAAGAGACAATTTCTATTTGCACAATCTCAGCTAGAAAAATTCTATTTATTTATTAATTATTATGGTAATTTATGTGAGGATAAATTAAAAATATAATTGTTAATATAATTGCGGAGGAGGAAATATCATGTCATAAAATTATTAATAGTGTGAAAAACTTTAAACATATGATATAGGTGGAATATATAATATATATAGTATTTAGCAGTTGCACACATCACTTTAGCTCACTAACGTTTTCATACATACATATATATATATATATATATATATATATATATATATATATATATATATATATATATATATATATATATAATATGTCCCTTAAAGACACACAGACAGAAGAGAAAGGAACAGATAAAAATGGTGTTGAGAAGAGGTGGCACAGCCTCGTACTTCATTGGTGGGTGCTTGCTGCGAGGAAGCATGATTGCGTTATGTTCCCCTCAAATGCTTTTTCAGGTGCATTCCGCGTAAGAAAACCAAGTCCAAATCCTTATACATTATAATAATCTATTTCTTCATTTATTTATACGTTACACAGTTCAATCGAACATGCACTCCATCCATCACTAACACACACTACATATTAGAGGACAAACTTAGTTGGTGGGTTCAACTTTAGTACCACAATCTTGGTTACAACTTTTTAATGGAACACTATAATGGTTTCATTAAGAATAAATGTTGGTGGAGCAATTAGCTTTTTTTGGGTGTTGGTGCTTTGGTTTGCTTAGTTAGTGCTATCAGATCAGCTTGGTACTCTGCAATCCAACCTTTGATTATCTTGATCTCGCTATTTCTCTGCCTCACCAACCATTCTGGATCGTTTTCTGTTCTTGATTGTATGTCCAGGCAATGACACCCTGAAATTGTTTTGTAAATAAATATCATTCCATGTTATAAAGTAAAGTAATTAATTAATCACAGTCATCAGCTTCATCATAGATGCCACATTCTCCTTTTTGGTCTTAAAGACCACATGCATGCACCCTCTTGTGGAAATTGGTTAAAGATGCAAACTTAACAAAATTTACGTGAGAATGATGAAAAATTTATGTGATTGCTTTGGATCTTAATGTGTGTGTATATTTATATATGATATAAAGAAGATAAAGTACCATTTGCAGTGGTAACAGCAACGACACTATTTGAAATGCTCTCCAACACCCTGAGATTCATGGAGAGCATAAAGGAGGTTAATTGAAACAAATTGGAGATTAAAAAGAAGGCAAATAATGGTTTCTGAAGAAAATATTTACTGTACCCGCCAGAGCTGTAAGGATCTCGCAATCCATTGGAGAATATGATGTTGCTGGCAAATCTATGCAGAATCAGTTTCAAATCCTGCATTTTGTTTCATATACCAAAAAGTATTAATATTTTATGTCAAATCATAGAAAAGAATTATGTATGGAACTATGGAACATTAATAGTTTAAGAGAATTATATAATATGTATATTTGACGGAAGAAACTTACAGGACCGCCATAATACGTGGTGACCCAATGAGGCTGAGGAAGGACACCATATAAGCTCCTACACTGATGAACAAATCTCTTCATGTTGAAAGGTTCTGGTGGGAACATTGAATCGTTCCTTTCATGACCTATTGGCATAACTATCTCGCTGCATGTCTGTTCATGAAGTTAATTAAAGATTAATCCAATTAATTTATCATGAATGTGGCTTTTAACATAAGGGAATAGACAGTGTATCTTCTGGTTTAATAAAGGAATTTAATTCTGCCACTTAGGGATGTGTAAAAAAATGTAACTGTCTCATAACAAAAAGGGAACTGTTATAGAAAAGATGTAATCAAAATTATACTTAATATGATTTCTGATACGATTGAAATTAAGCTTTTTATTGAAACTAAAAAACATTTACCTGCCATCTCCAACCTATGTTAGTTTCAGTTGGATGATTATATGCATTCATGTCATAACATGAACGATGTTGCATAAAAGCAACAACACCTTCAAATATTTGGCCAAGAATATCGGTTTTCTTAGCAGCTGCATCAATTGCACTACATATAACCTGAACTGGGTTTTCAGAAGGGAAATTGTATTGAGCCGCATCAGTATATAGCGAGTCTAAGTAGTCCTTCAGCTCAAAACTCTTGCTCAATTTCCTGAAACAGAAAAAACAAAACCATATTCATTTTTTAATCAATTAATTAGTTATTAGGTGAATAAGATAATACAGTTGTGCACAAACTAATCTTACTTGCAAGTTTTAAATCTCTTGCTCAGAATTGAAAGACCATTAGGCTTCTTAGCAACTCTGTCAATTTCAGACCATGATTTACTTATAGTTTGGTAACAGGTCTCACTAGTTTCCTGAACCATGCAAATTACGCATCAGTTGCAAAGTTTTTAGTTTTAAGTAACAAAAAAATTTATTACTTAAAAACTGGCATATATAGCTTAAAATAATATTACTTTGAAATCCTTTGTCACAATATAGTAGTATCCAGCTTGTGGGGCAGTGCCATTGAAGTAAAGAATAGGTGCTGACGAAGCAAGAGCACCAAGAGCAATGTGGGGATACTTTAGGCGAAACCATGATGCAAGCACTGCGTAATATATTAAGAAGGGAAAGTTAAATGAAACATAAGCAAAATCAAAATGTAATTGAATAAACTAATATCTTTGATAAAGCCAAACTTAATAATAGACAGCAATGACATGCTGGAATTATGCAGAAGAGTATGATCTAAACTACATGACACGAATAATCTTATCTACATGATGTAGTTTACTTAACTAATATTTATCAAACAAGGATTTGTTTATAGAGATGATTGTCCATAGTATTAGAAAAAATCAGCCTCTTCTACAAAAAGGATGGAAGTTAAATCTGAACCTCTTATATGCCAATAGAATTTACTGTTATTCAAGTACTGGTTTACATATATATGTTTATATACACACACGCATCTATATAGGTACATAGAAATTTGAAAAAATACATAATATATACTATGTGCAGTACTTCTTACTTCCACCATAAGAGCCTCCAATAACAATAATGGGAGAATTCTGAGCAGACAAAGTTTTCTTGATGTGTAGAAGCACAGCAGCATAATCTGCTATTGCTTGGGCTGAGTTAAAGTAGCCACGAGTACTTGCATTTCTCATAGCTTCTTCCCTTGACCCAAATGGTATTGATTTCCCATAGTACCTATGCTGCAAATTTTAGACCATGCTTAACTCATTGTGTTACTAAATAATAGTGTTATCTTAATTGCATGTACTACTAAGAACGTTGTTACCTCAATATAAACGATGAGAGCCCTGAACTGAGGAGCGTTATCTCTGAGAAACCCAACATAGTATATATCGCCATCAATGGATCCTTCAGCACCAAAAAATGCAAAAATGGGTGCACTTGATTTTGCTCCACCCCAGTACTTGAAATTGATAACATATCTTTGTTGGAAAGTGTGGTAGCTTTCTGGTCTGTAGTTGAAGTGATCGAGTCTTTGGGTGTAGTAAAATGTTTTGAGGTGGTTATGATCATGTGGTAAGTGTGATGAAGAAGAACTCATCTGGGGGTCACGTTCCTTGCTTCTCCGCCACGTTCCTAACCTTGGAATTTTGAAACCATAGACATTGACTGAGATTATTAGAAAGAACGACAAAAGCCATTGAAAGGAGACCAAAATGCTTCCCATGGCTAAATGAGTTTCACACTTTATCCTGGGTACTACAATGATATATATATATGTTACATGAATAAATTTTGTAGGTTAAGATAGATTTTCTTATTTCATCCCAAATTATACTGTGTAGTCATATATGCCTATCAGTTTATACGAAACATACAGATTATTTTCAATTTATGAAAAAAAAAAAATTAATGACGTGTTATATAATTTGGTTGAATTATAAAAAACAGTGATTATGAAAACTACCACTTTTTTACACATTTTTTTTATTTTGTTATTGGTACCGGATATTCGATAGCTTTGTTAATAATTTTTCTCAAAGTAAACATGTTAAAATACACCCTTTTCAACATGGTTTTATTAATTAAAATTTATTGAAAAAACATTCGATTTATGGATAAAATTTATCACAAAAAAATGAAACTAAAGTAATTTTGTAACTTTTTAATGATTTTTATTTTTTGTCAGTATGGTGGTTCGTAGGCAATTCTCCTCTAAACATAGTGGACACTAAATATGTGAGCATGTATTTCAACAAGACGATTCAAATGTTGATTTATCAGTGACACTAATACTTTTTTTGGTGGACTAAACTCTAATATTAATAACTTTAAATTATTAACCATAAAAATATGTTAAAAAGTTATGTGAGGATTGAATTAGTTAATTTTCTTACACTTAAAAAATTTGTTAGTAAAGTTTACATATATTTTTATTTTTCTTAAAAAATAATTTTAAGTGGAAACTTTCTATATGTCTAACTTGTGTGTGATTAATCAATTATGAATGGTCTGATATTAATTTGATAACGGACAATAGATTCTAAATGAATTTAACATCATCTTAAAATTAAAATTAACGTGTGAAATTTAATCTTACAAAATTTGTTTATAAATTGAGTTTTGTACTAAGTTATATCCTATATATTGACTTTATTTCCAATCTCGATGTTATATTTTCAAAATTTTATAAATTTTAAAGTTAAAAAGAATATTTAAAAAAACTCTGTTACTCAACACATGGAAGGCAATACAATAAGAAAACATTTTAAAATGAAAAAGAACTGTCACAAGATGGTGCTACTTTGCTATGAATAATAGTAAACTAAGCTACAGCTATGTGAAGCTATTATACCTTGTATTTAGACACCTACTATGCGAGCAAAATGACTAAACCGCGCATGGGTCTTTTGAAACTTTAGACCTTTGCAAATAAAAGTGCATTGTAGTTTAAGGTAAGCATAAAAAGATGTGGTCGCAGCTAAGATCTGACTCATGCATTCGATTATTATTACTTAAATTCAATAATTCTCTTGAAAAAATATTAGAGAAGGTAGAAAATAATTGAATGAATGATCATACAGGTTTGTGTGGTACAGGTATTATGGTTCTTAATTATACAACTCTCATTAATATTCCTGTTCATTTATAAGAGTTATGTATTTTTCTCATATAATAATGCTGTTTTTAACAATGTTATAGTCTTTTATATCCTGTGTCAATAAAGTGATACACATAAGTTATAATGGATAAAGTGATATACATAAAGTTATAAATTAATTAGCATGGTTTATAAAAAAAAGTAGAATATTTATGGTGCATCTTGATGTTGATTTGGTTGTACAAGGTGGTCAACATGAAGATGAGAGTATTATAATTGGTAGAAAAAATATATATAATACGTGTAAATTTTATGTAATGACTAAATCTTCTAACAACTACGAAATAAGTTCTTAATATTTTTAACCATTTAAACTACGACATCCAGTTGCTTGAAGAACACGTAAAACCATGTCTGAATCCCATTATTGTCAATAAAAATATGATATATTCCTTCGTCTATAAATACATAGTAAAACAAAATATACTAAAAGTTTTATTAGGATAAAATTTTACCTAGAAATTTTAGCTAGAATAATTGCTCACAAGATATACTATATATATGCTTTTATTATGGTAAAAAATTCTCCTGATTTGTGCCAGAATAATTGCTAATATTTTTGTGGCAATGGTAGTGGCGTGAGGGTTTAAACCTACCAAATCTACAATATTCATATAGTTTTTCCTAACAAATGAGTCCTTGAATTTTATGCAGGAAAAGGTGATTTAACTTTGTATGGCATCATGGTATGAGTTACTGCATCAAAATTGGTAACTGATAGCATCCAATAACTATGTGGGTGAAATATTCTGTGGGAAATAGTGAATAAGAAAAGGGCATTCAATTCAACACTAAAATGAAAGTACTTGTTTAAATGTGTAGCCAATTTTGAATACAAAAAGAGGTTATTACCTCATTCTACTTAAAACCAGAATGAACAAAGTTCCTTTTATTCTGATAAAATTAGAGTGGCAACAACTACTAGTGGAAGGAAATTAAAGACACCAATTTCTTTCTCCTGGAATATGCATCGTTGCACTTTGTTATCGTTTCCTTCATGATTAATTTGGTTCAATAGAATATCTAACATGTATTTATCATTATTTTGTAAATTTTATTATTTAATTTTGTTTCACGTTCTCTATTTAATTTCCATATAAATTCTAGTAATTTGTTAAATGTGTAAAAAAAATATAAACATGTTATGAAAGTTAGAAATAAAAAATGAAACAATGTCACTTTATTGCTAATTTTTGTAAAACATCATCGTATTATTTATTTATTTATTTATTTTTTTATGACATATCAACCTACCATTTGACATTTATTGATGAAATACAAGAAAAATTAATTTATAACAGTAAAATGCAGAAAGAATATGAAAAATAAAATTCGTGACTGATAAATTGAGTAAGTCAAATAAATTTTACACTATTAACCATAAAAAATCATGTTAAGGATGACTTATTATATAATTATTATAAATTTCAATGAATTTATCACGTATCATAATTTTTTTATTAATAACGTAAAAATATTTTTATTAGTAGTGCATGCACACTTTTATCTAAAATTGAATTGAAACTTTTTGCAGTGAATATTATTAATTAAATATGGATGTTAATATAAATTAGCATGCGAGTATATCAATAATAAATTATTAAGTAAAATATGTTAACTTAATGGGATATACTTTTACAAACATTATTATTATAGCAAGGACACTCACATACATATTCTTAATTCTTTATTACATATAATTTCAAATATTATATAATTGTTCGGTTACAACTTAGGTTTTGCATATTACAGTATGTGAATACAATTTATTCCATATAGGCTCAGTAATTGTAAGACAATAATATCTTATTAGAATTTGAGTTTTAATCTAAATGATGATTTTGTTTATGACGAAACTTCATGTAAAATTCTGCACTAGATGCAAAAACACATATTTTTTTCAGTTACTCAAACATGCTTTTAAATGATAGCTTAATAAAACATAGAACTATATAAAGAATAACTTACATATTATATCATGAACTGTAAGATAGATTTTTTAAATATTTAAACAGCAAATGTTTTATATTCCATACAAAAGAAAAATCTGAGTAGAGTTTCTTCTGACAAAATTATGAAAATCAGGTTATGGAGATACATATTGCAGAAGCTGCACTGCATCACCCTCCCAAACATGCACTATGTTCTGACCAACAATGATAGATATGGACATGAATCAGAATGCTTTATCAAATCAATTACTCCGTGGACTAGTGGAGCCTTAGCCTTATGGGTGAAAAGCTCAATTATGCTAACCATATTAAGATCAGATTATAGATTAGGTAGCTGACTTTTTTTTCCTGTTTTATTATAAAAAGGGTCAATCATATTTGGTGCTTTTATCTTTATTGCAATGATGGAAGACATTTTTGGTACTAGATGGTGGTTCCATGAAAACAATGAAGAAAGTGGAGGGGGAATGAGAATTACACTAACTCAAGGGAAATGTGAACAACAATGAGAATAATTAAATTGAGCACACACACATTTGTAGTGCAATGGGATTGAAGAAATGGGAATTTTCTGTTAGAAGATGGAACCTTTTCTGCTCCACCATTTCCATTTTGATACAATCACAAAACACCACCCAGTAGTAATGGTCTGAGTTCTGATGCACTTGGGCCATTGGTGACAGTGAGAGTAACTAGCAATGTGCTTTCTTAGCACCACATGCGATTCACATGTAAATTGTAATCATGGCCACTCACCCATATGCTCTCCATAAAGAAATTCAGAAGGTTTAATTTCCAAAGATAAATGTATAGTGGACACGCTCTGTGGTTTCTAAAAAGTATAACATAAAGAAGTGTATTCTTATATCCACCATAGATTTATGTTGAATTGAAATGCAGGAAAAGGCTTCTTTCGTGGAAATTGTCCATGGTTGATGATAAAACCATCCATTTCCGTTCTGATTAAAGCATTGTGCGTTGCCATAGCAGTACTTTGCGTTTCCATTTCTTTGATTAAAGTGTATGAACGGAAACGTAGATAAGATCCTATATAAAGTTTCCAACTATTTTCTTAACATTAAGTGTGAGAAGATAAAAGAGATTTATTGTATTGTCAAACCATTGATTCGTGTAGTCAAGGTTTGCATATCTAAAGCGTTAAAATGGGTCATTTGCTAAATCTTTGATAGATAATGCTTAATAAAAATTTTGTGAAAGACAGGTTAGTTGATATTTCTTGTCCAACATCTTCGATATCTGAATTTATGTGTGATCCCTATGTATATGTGAATGCGTTTGATGAATAACAATAATGAATTGTGTGAAGGGTTATGAATTTAAATGATAAGTTGAATAAATTTACAAATTATGCATTCATGATTTTTATATGGTAATTTACTCTTGTTTAAAGTTTACCGATACAAATACAGTTATTTACGAATTTTATATTTATAAGTAATTTACCTACATATCTATATTCGTAAATAATTATCTACAAATTTCATAAGTAATTATCTACAATTTTTTCTATAAATAATATTAATAACTTATTATTCATATTATCATTTATATGTTAATATTATTATTATTATTATTTTTATTTATAATAAGAATAATAATAATAATAATAATTAAAATATGTCAGAAAGTTTATTTTCAGTAATAGTTGTAAGTTTTGTGTGTATTTACATGACTTTAGGTACGTCCTAATTGTGTCTTTGAAGTATATATATATATATATATATATATAAATTATGTGTATTTTTACATGAATTTTTACATCTAAATATAATACATTTTATTAAAAACAATAATAACTCAAACATAAAATCAAATATTTTTACATAACATACTCAACATTTAGACTAAGATCACTTAAATAAAAATATCAACAATGTAATTAAGTGAAAATAAGTCTATTAAGTGACGATTTCAAATAAAACACTCAATAGATCGACTTAAATGATATTTCTTTAAAAAGAATATTATATGGTACTTTCATTAAAACTATTCAAACAAAATTCTGACAACAATCTTATACTTAAATATAACTATCTCTTTATATTTTCAAAAACATATTTTGTCTCAAATACTAAATTCTTTCTTTCCAAGTTTGAGACTTGATCTTACATTCAACTGTAGACTAGACTAGATGGAGGTTTGAATTTAGACATATATGGAAGGTTCTTATTTTTATAGATTAAATGAAGGCTTTGAGATTAACATGATCATGGAAAGCATTAGATACATGCATATATGAAGTTGCTTAGAGTCAACATGTTTACTGGAGCGTCAGATGCACATGAGGTTATTTAGTGTTACAAGCAACTAGAGAACTTACGTTGGTACAACTGAAGTCTTGTAGATTTCTCATATTATTGGAGAACATTAGATGTTGATGTAATTGGTATTCTTCACTCTTTCGTTCAATAGCTTTACTCTAACATGCAACTCTCAGTGCTTCAGACTCACATGTAACTCAATATCTTCAAACTTAACTGACGAAGAAAGTCACGCTATAAGAACTTTTAAACGAAAAGACTATATTTTTAAATTATATAGTACTTTTCTTTATCTGAACATTTCTTCTCTTCCAAGAAGCTTTCTGTTCATGTAAGAGGTTGCTCAATAATTTGAATTTCTTAACTGAACATGATATATACTTGGCTTTCCAATTACGGTGAGGAGTCACTACAAGGAAAAAACTATTTAAAGACCAATTTTTAGCTACCAAATGAAATGGTTGCTAATTGTGACCAAAATAGTCACCAAATCAAATTTTGGTTGCTAAATAACTACAAAATAGAAATAATGATGAAATTTAGTGACCAATTAAGTTAAAATAATTGATATCTAAGATTAGCTATCAAGGTTTTAGTGACCTATGCCATTAGATTCTAAATTGATATTCAACCAGAAATATATTAAAATCCAAAAGTAACTGCCCTTACTGGAATGCTAGCAAAATGCAACATTTTCATTCCATTTGCAACATGAAATGGTAATTAATATAAATAGAAATTACTACTAATGTATATTAGTGATGGGAAATGATCGATTATTTCATTGAGAATAACTTGTTTTTATCTTTAATCTAGAATTTTGTGGTCCCTTTGTGTGCAAAGAGATCAGCATAATATTGGGTGATCCACCCTTTCATAATGTTTATCTCTTTGTTCCTTACTTCAACCAACCATTCTGGATCACTATGATCTGCACTTGCACCCAGAAGATCCAAGCAATGAGCTCCTGAAAAAGTAACATTGTTCAAAGGTTGAAGTAGCTTTTCGATTTTTATTCCACCAAAACAAAAAAGGGGCCAAAGACCCATTCTAAATTATTATTAGTGTATCATCTTTATATTCTAAAAATATTTTGGCTAGCTATTTATTGTATATTTTAATCTAAACAATTATATAATGTTTAATTTTCTCATTCTCATCTAAAAACTGATATTCTCTCGTAATATCAGTTTAACCAATTGAATAAGTAAATAGATAATGATGTTAATAATATTAAAACTCTTTAAATAGGCTTACTCCAGCTAATTTAAAAAGTTTGCCATTGGAAATGGATTAAGTGAAAGAAATAATTATTTAAATTGAAATAAGCTATTTTTTATTCTATGTATTTCGTCCGCAATCTAAAAAAACTTAGATTGAGTACACCTATAAACTTATAAATTGACCTATTTTTATACTTATATATCACATTATTGTACTTAATTTAAATTTAGTAATATGATTTAAATTTAAAAAAAATATTTTTTTTAAAGTGGGTTAAAATGGCCATTTGGGTCATTTCAAGTTTAAAAATCATACTCTATTTACAGAGAGAGAGAGAGAACTGAAATATAGGAAGAGAATTCTAATACCATTAACTGCATGGATGGCAACAAGACTGTCTGATATGTTCTCCAGAACCCTAAATTTATTCATAGAAAATTCACACAAAATTGTTTTAGAATATTGTTCTTAAACAATTCACCAAAGAGATCATTCATGTATTATTCTACAGTGCTTACCCCCCACTACTGTAAGGGTCTCTTAGTCCATTAGAGAAAATGATGTTGCTACCAAACTTTTGAAGGACCAACTTTATATTCTGTCATCACCCACCACACAATTAAACACAAACATATCCTATGTCAATATCAATATAATCTTACAATTAAAAAAACATATTTAATTCCTGGTCAATTTCTTGTAAAAGTTATATATAAAAAGTGTTTTGAATTTTTTTCTAAACAACTTTGAAAAAAAAAAATCCTTTCTTAAGATAAAATTAACTTATATATAAACTAACTTGTAAACGTTTTCCAATATAGTTACTTCAATTTTTATTTTTATGTATAAAATAACTTTAGTTTATGTAAAGAATTATTTTATTCCATTTTTCCTTTTGGAGATTGAATAGTTTGATCCTTATGATTGTTGCAAAGACAAGAGAACAAAGAAGCACTTACATGGCCACCATAGTAAGTAGTGACCCAATGAGGACGAGGAGAAACACCATAAAGTTTCTTGCACTCTTTGGCAAAGCTCTTGAAGCTAAAAGGTTGTGGTTGGAACATAGAATTGTTTCCTTTGCCGATGGGTATCACCATTTCACTACATGTCTGAATGATACAGAGAAATTCACATTATCAACTAGAATAAGTATTAGAAGACAAAAGTTAAAAGAATAAAATAAAATTAAAAGTTAGAATAACACTTTTAGTAGTTTTATTATAAAAAAAAAAAAAAAAAACACTTTAGTAAGTTTACATTAAACGTAGCTGATAACTTTTATACAAACAGCAGCAGTTACCAAGTTTATCAAGATTGTATAAATGATATGAGTTTAAGTTGCAAGCTCACTAAGTCAAATGTACTAAAGGTTTTATCAAAAAACTATATTATCATTTTTTAATATTTTAATAAAACCCTTTGTCATTAATTTCTTAATCAATCACAAGAAAACACTAGTTAGTAAAAAATGTTAATAAGTCAGTATTTAAAGTTTAGGATTGAGAGACTAAAGCCTTAAATCCTAACATGTTAGATACTTTACTTATGTATAGTTAACATATTACAAGTTATTTTTTTTTTTGTTTTTATTGTATCAAATGCTATATATATATATATATATATATATTCTATCGGACAACATAGAGCGGATAAATCATACTTTTTAGATGAGTAAACAACCACTTTAAAATTATAAAACTGTAAGTTTATTTTAAACATAAAGAACTAAAAATTTGAAAGAAAAAAAAGCTCCTTAATAACTTAAAATATGAATAGTCAAATTTATTAAATCACAGTGTATATATTTTTTTTTAAAAAAGAAAAATCTATGATCCCTACAAATAATCCTTAAAAAAATAGTCTAAATATATATTTTGATGAGATCTAAACTTTTTCTTACTTTTAAAACAAAATAAGCTACAGTTACGTTCTTTTCTAAAACAAAAGAGATCTGCAATTGAATAAAGAACACAAGTTCTAAACATCCTATTAGTACAAATATTCAATATACATTTCTCATTTTTTTCTAAATCACATCACACATTAATAATTTATCTTCTATTTATTTCTATTTCTCTATGGCTATCTACATCTATTAGGGTCTCCTTCATCTTTTTTTTCTACAAGTAAAAACCATCCATACTTCTAAGTTGAAGGACATAAACCAAGTCAACCTGATTTAGTATTATGCCTATTGGTTTAAGAACCATTAATGGTCTCTATCTCTTTCCACATATATCTTCCAAGTTAACTAAAATCCCTTTTGTTCAAAGATGTGGAAAAACTTTAAAAGTAAGCTTAGTCTACACATATTTGGTGTTGGTTAAGGTTTAATAATTGAAAGTAGGGTAATTTCATTTTACAAAGTTCCCCCACTTACTGAAAGTGAAAATGATCTTTTTGTTGTGTGTTATTTAGAAATAAAATGATAAAAGCAAAATGAATGATTAAAAAAGTGCAATGATCTTTACCTGCCATCTCCAACCCACAATTATCTCAGATGCATCAGTAGTTGTAGGACCATTAACTTTGCATGTGGTATTTCCCCGTAAATCCACCAACCCTTCATATATCTTACTCAGGATATCACTTCCAAATGAACCTCTATCAATGCCACCACAAACCACAGTAACAGGATATATTGGTGGATTATTGTATTGAGCCGCAGAAGCATACACATTTTCCAGGTACTCTTTCAACTCCAGAGACTGATTTAAGGGTCTGTAATAAGTGACACAGTGAATTTCAATATTATTAACCCTAATATCCAGTTAGAGACCTTTTACATAAATAAATTATTTAGACAGTCTTCAATCCATATAGGTATTGTCAATATGAAAAGTGAGAAGTTTTTGATATTGTAAAATCAGACATATTACAAGTTTAGTTTTCAAAAAAATATTATTCGTTTTTTATTAAATCATATTTTATAATTATTAAAACTTACAAGCAATATATTTTAATAAATTAAACATCTATAACTTAAATAAAGAATAAAGTAACAAACATGACAAGAAACTTTCATTGAATCAGGATGATGGTATGGTAGGAGTATTAGAATTAAAAATTAGGTTGATACAAGACTTTAAGTTTTACGAATAAAAATTGATATTCAAATAACTAAATTATTCTTTTAAATCGTGAAAAATTAAAAGGAAATTTTTACAAGACATCTATTGAAGTAAAATTGTAAAAATATCATTTTAGTTGTTTAACAATGATATGGTATAATAAAAATAACAAAATAAAAAAAAATTAGAAGTTTATTATAAAATCATTGTTTGTAAATGCTTTTAGAGGATATATGATGGATTTCAGGCAATAAAATAAGAAAAGTTTGGAAGAATGTTACAAAGGCACGTTTAAGCAACAGTGGTTATACCGGCAAGTGTTGAATTTCTGGCTAAGAAGGGAAAGACCCTTTGGCTGAGAAGCTACTCTATCAATTTCAGACCACGACTTCAATATAGTTTGGTAGCATGTTTCACTGGCTTCCTGCATATACCAACTCATCATTAAGTCACCTTTTTCATGATATATTTGATGGTAAAATGAAATAAATAAAGAAAATAATAAGATCAAAACATGGTAAATTACTCTAAAAGCCCTTGAAACAACAGAGTAGTAAGCATCTTGAGGTGTAATATCATCAAAGTAGAGGATTGGAGCTGATGAGGCTAGAGCACCAATGGCCATGTGAGGATATTTCAGCCTAAACCATGCAGCAAGCACTGCATAATAATATAACAAACAATATCAACAACACATGTAGAAATAAAAAAAAAACAGTGACATTATAACATAGAGTTATTTGATTTGAGGAACTAACTTCCACCATATGATCCTCCAATCACAATCACTGGGGAATTTGGTGCATGTAATGTCTTCTTAATATGCATGAGAACTGCTGCATAATCTGCTATTGCTTGAGCTGAGTTGAAATATCCAATGGTTTTTGCATTCTTAAATGCTCTTTCCCTTGATCCAAATGGTATTGATTTCCCATAGTACCGGTGCTGATGAGGAATTTAAAGTGAGGGTTGCAATCTGTCAAACTCAATGTAACTTTGACTATTGAAAAAAAGAAGAGTTTTATGAAACTATAATACCTCTATGTACACCAAGAGAGCATTGAAGGAAGCAGCGTTATCAGTGAGAAATCCTATGACTTGAGGGGAATCATCTATTGATTGTTCTGCACCCAAGTAGGCAAATATTGGGGCACTGGAATTGGCACCACCCCAGTACTTGAAATTGATGAGATATCTTTGATGAAAAGTTTTGTAACTTTGGGGCCTATAGTTGAAGTGATCAAGAACCTGTTTGTAGTAAAATGTTTTGATGTTATCTGTGTAAGTTTTTGCATCAGAAGTTGCAGGGTGGTGCAAGCTTGTGTCCCATTTATGAATGGGACTCAACCTTGGAATTTTCACCGAATGTGTTGAAGTGAAACAGGTTGAGTAGTACATCAGAAAAATGAGAAGAAGGCGTTGGAAGAACAAGGGGTGGTGTTCCATTGCAACAATGGAGAATAACAATGACTTTGAGGATGTTTTCTATTAAGTAACTACGTCATTTCATATGCATATATATATATATATATATATATATATATATATAGGATGTTATCATCAGCCAACTTATTTTGTGATGTGTATTTATAAATTTTTTGATAAGTTTACTAATCATTTAACAACGTATTTTTAGATATAGTTTGTTTATTATAAAAATAAATTTTTATATTTATCAAAAATAAAATAATTATTATTATATGAATTGAAAATTTTATTAGATATCAAAATATTTTTCCAGAGAATTTAGATATGAGGTATAGTAATATATATTCGTAATCTAAATTCCAATTAATTAGTTGTTGAATTAATTGAGATTTTTACTGTATTTTAAAACAATTTTTAAAACATTTTTTTTTTCTTATATTTCATAATAGAGTAATATTAATCAATTAATGGGTTAACATCCAGGTAAGTATCCAAACGTGAATCTAAATCTTACATTAAGTAAAAGTGAGATTATTAAGTAAAAATGAGATTATTGAATAACATGAAAAAAAAAAGACCTACAAACTCAAAATCTAAATTGAAGATGGTATCATTTCCTTATGTAAATTTTGACTCAATTTTTATTATTTGAAATCTTTCGGATATATATTTTTCTAAAAATAATAATAATAATAACTTGAACATAAAATTGATAATAGATACAAAGATAAATTATAAAGTTAGCAATCTTATTTATGAAAAGTGTTTACAAATTACATTGTCCTTATAAATAAATATGTAATGATAACTAATTTTTGTCGAATTGGACCAGTTGAGTGAGTTTATAGGTTGAAAGCTTTGTGCACCAAGAAACAGAAAATTAAAGTAGATGGTGATCGATGAAGCACTAAGCCAACATGCTTTTCCAGTATTCAGTTTATTCTATTTTTCAGTCTAAAATTTTGACCTTAGCTATATTTTTGGAAGCTAGTGTAACATGTATACAAAGAAAAGTAAGATCCACTTTTATTTAAGTTTTAAAACTATAGTTTAATTTTTTTAATATATATATATATATATATATATATATATATATATTATAAATAAGTTTTTTATTTATTATAAAGTTTATTATAAATATAAAATCTAACGTTACACCATATCAATATCATTATTATTATTCTATTATTATTATTATTATTATTATGATTATGATTTTTATAATTAATAATATTAATATTAATGGTTATTATTAAAATAAAATAATATTAGCATATATTAATATTAATATTATTAATATAAATAATAATAATAATATTATTATTATTATATACGAATTTATATTCTTGTGTAAAATCTAGATGTAAAATTTGTATGTTGATTTTATATATAGATACAAATATGTATTTAAAAGTTTGTATTTAGTGTTGATTTTGTATATAGGCATTCTTATATAAATACTTATATATAATATATAATATTGATTTTATATATAGATATAAATTTATATGTAATATTGATTTTATATAAATTTGGATTCATATATAAAATTTTGTATGTAAATTTGTATGCAGATTTTCATTCATATATAATATTTGTGGATAAATCACATTTTTCATATTATATACAAGTTTCAGTGAAAAGTAAATTTATTGTAATAATTAAAATATGTTAGATAAGGTATATTGAGTTGCATTATTATTCTATTTGATATGTAGAGTTAATATTTTCTTGCTTCTATCTATTTTTTTTAACCACTAGGATAGTTCCTTTAACAATACTCAAATAATAATAATAGATAAATATTCTTATTTAATTATCACTTTAGTCGTTTAAGTAATGATTTTTAAATTCTAAACTATAACTTAAAATTTGAAAAGAGATATCAAAATAATCACAAAAAAGACTATAAATAATTATTCAAATTATGAAAAATTAAAATTTTATAGTTAACTCTAAAGATATGTAAAATAATGATACGATAATCAATGATGAAGATCTTGTTGAATATTCAAATTTATTCTTTTTTTAAATTATTATTAAGATTCTATTGATAATTCATTTATATAATTTGTATTATTTAAATATTTTGTGTAAAAAATATCTAATTTAAGTAGGGGATAGTGATAGTTTGACACAATTACTTCATACCCATCATTTTACTTTTCATTTTTTTTTTATGAATACAAATTTTTATTTAGATTATGATATTTTGACATCCAATAAATTTTATAAAATTTTGTATTTATAAAAAAAATAAGAGTAAAATGATAATTGTGAATTAGTCTTAAAAAATGCCAAAATATTACAGTCCTATTTGATGACGGTGTATTATTTAAAGTCAGGATGCTTCATCTCTACTAATCACATGTTGATTTTTATATACATTTTAATGTTGCTTTTATAATATATATATATATATATTTGTAACCTTGCTTGAATATATAAGTTTTATAAAAAAAACAAAAAAATAATAATAATAAGATAAAAAAAATCTAAATTTTTATTTTTCAATCTTTAGATTTTATTTATTTGTTTCTAGTTGATTAGATTCTATATTATAACCAGTATATTAATAAATCACAAAAATAAAATAACTACTAAGTTTCAACACCAAAGTCTACACTTAAATAAAATTTTAGTTCATTTATTTGGTTAAATCCATAACTTTGTTTCTCTAATTCTAACAGATAAATATTTGATCCTTTTATTTTGGAACATTTATAATTTTCATCTAATCCTCAGTCTTTTATATTTTTTTATGTCTTGTTCCATATTTTTTATGACTTCACCTTAAATAAATATATTGGGCGTATGATTTAATTAAATACAAATAAAAGAAATAAAACATTTGTAAATTTAGATCAAAATAAAATTGTAAAGTGCTTAAAATTGAGAAATAAGAGGTCTGTATCTTGGAAGAATCAAAATTACAAAATGAAACAAAATAAGAGATTAAAATAGTATTTAAGATAAATATAAAATATTCAATATACATAAATAAAGTATATAAACACATATACCATTACTAGTAGCATTTCCATTGTTGTGAGGTGTAGAAGATGTTTGTAAAGTAAGTGCAAAGAAAGAGTTCTTCATTTTGCTTTGCTACTTTTCTTAAGTTTCACTCATTGTATGGTTGTTTAGTAATCATTACCTTCAAATATCCTCCATGAGAATTTCACAGTGGAAAAGGAACTGTTCTTAGAGAGAAGAAATAAGAGTATAGAATAATAACATTAGTGAAAATAAATAAAATAATAAAAGTGAATGTTATTAATTTAAAAAAAAAATCTGTATAATGCTTTCTCGTTCAAACATTCAACTTTATTTTACTCATTATTTATTTTCTCTTATTAAACACACCGTTAAATTTAATTGGTACATGGTGTTTGAATATTATAAATAAAAGACTAAAGTGAAAAGAAGTATAACAAATAATTAGAGGATTTTTTTAATTTTGAATGTAAATAAATAAATAAATAGACAAACCAAACACTTCGTAAGACTATGAAGAAGCTTGAGATGTACCCATCCTTTTGGGGAGGCGTGCAATGTCCTAAGAACGTGCCTGTCATATCATAATGAATGGATATAGACACATTGAAAGCATGACCTCTGCAATATCTGATAAAGGAAAAAAAATAAATAAAAACTATTAAAATTAAATAATAAAGACAAATTAAAAATAAATAATTTTGAATAATATTATTTTTTTACTATTTATTCTTCACATTTCTATAGAAGTATTAAAATTTAATTTGTATAATGAGACAAAGAGAATAAGTTAAACGTAATGATTGAAGATAGTTATGATGTGTGCACAAATATAGTAAAAAAAAGGATGACTTTAAATAGTTAAAAAACTTAATTATTGTTTGTTTTCGGTAAAGTGTGTGAAATAATAAAAAAGAAGCGTTTTTATTAACAAATGGGTGATATATGTGTTCATTTGTATTTATTATCCACACTTTTCAAAATAACTATTTTATCTATTTTAGAGTGATTTTCAATTTATTTATTTTAGAAGTTTTTTTAAAACATATTTTTCAGAATTTATAAAATATATTTTAAAACAGAATAAAATTTTGAAACAAAAATTCTAAAATAAACTATATTTTAGATTAAAATTTTTAGGATAAAATTTCTAAAATAAACTTTTTGAAATGTATATAATAAATGAAATGTATTCTGGAATTTTTTAGAATGAAATTTCTTTACAAAGTTCTCTTTTTCTTCTTCTTTTGCAGCGATGAAGTGCAGCAACGATGACAATGATCAGATCGAGTGAGAGAGAACTGGACTCGAGAATCCGATCATTTAACTAAAATATGGGGGGTGCAGGTTCAAAAATGGAAGAATGCAGGAAAAAATTGCAATAATCACTTTGTCTACTAAAGCCCAATGACAGTGGTGTTGGCCCATTATTAAAGCCCAATGACATTCCCAATTTTTTAAATTTCCATAATGGCTATGGCTAAGGATTAATATCTTAGGCAATAATTGGGCTGAGTGTAGCTTTTATATATTTGGGTAGGACGATAAACGAATATCGCAATAAAATAAAAACGAAATACACAATGAAAATGTTATAAAAGAAAATCGAGCTAAAAAAGGTTATGGTGTTAATATACTTTATCTTTGTGAATGCATAAAAGATTTGTTATGCTTTTAATTGTTAATTAGATTTTTATCTGTGAGTAAATAGATATTTTTCTATAAATTTGTTTAATAATTCATATTTAAGTGTATACGTTATTACACTGTTTTTACGTGAACGGAGGAGATTTATGCCAACTTAAACGCTATTTTTTTATTTTTTTTTATAGTCATTTAGAAAATCTAATCATGACCTAATTAGTTATTATTTCGTTATAATTTTTAGTTTTCAAATTAGATAAATTGAAAACAAAAAAAATTAAATTTTAGAAAGACAATTTTCCTATGAAAATATTACCAGAAAATATATGATATAATGTCAGTATAACAACTGCTTAAAAAGGTTGAGAATAATTGAAACTGAATTTAACAATTTTTTTTTAAGTTGGATTAGGCCCAAAAGCATAAATACAATATTATTGTTAAGAATTATTCTCCATCTCATATTCACTCACTAAAAATTTATCAAATAGTTCTCTATGTTCTTACTAATTTGATATCAAAGAATTCTGAAAACATTTTGTGGCTTCATCTACAAAGTTCGACAATCATTATCAAAAAGATTCAGTTCAGTCAAAGTTCGGTTCATTCAAAGTTAACTAATCCCGGTAAGAACATATACCTTATCTTGTGAAACTAAATTATAAATTGATATTTTTAACTTATTATGTGAAACTAAATCATAAATTGTTGATATTTTTAAGAGGGGCTTCTAAGTCCCAAACTATTTTTCAAAAGTTCAAAAATAAACAAGCAAATATTTATTTTAAATAAATATATTAAATTTAAGCTTTAAATTTAAGAAATAATTAAAATCAAGTCCCATAAAATATAGTTTAGGAATCTCACCTTTAAACTTAGAAGAAATATTATCTATTGAAGTTTTTGTTTTGTGAATGATCGAGACAAATGCTTCATTTAATTTAATATAAAAAAAAGATTTGATTATATGCTTCAATTTAAAAAAATAATAATAATAAGAGAAGGAAAATAAAAGATATAATTAACTTGTTGTTTAAAAAAAAAATATTTTTTCTTTAGTATTTTTTAACTGAAAATAATTAAAATAACATATGCCTTTATATAAAAGAGATATTTTTTATACTTATTTTTTGAAATTGATTAAATTTTAAAATATTAAATTATACCTATCGAATCTATAAAGTTGTTTTCATAAATTTTTGTATGTAATGAAGTAGATATTCCATGAATTAAAATATTAAACTTTAATATATCAATTATTTTACATACCTTTTCTTGTAATTTTTTAAAATTCTTTCCTTAGTAAATAGTATATAATTATTTTTAATTGAATCCTATAAATAAATTTATTTTATCCTTAAATATAATGGTATTTCTGGTATTTGATTTAAAATTCTCTTTATTAAACGAATTAACCAATTGATGTTGAAGTTGTGACCATTTGTTTAAATAACTAGATAAGACTAGAGATAAAAAGACGTGAATATAACAATCAAATAAGAGTTTGATGGTCACGGCAAAATGATCCATTATAAATAAAAATTAATATTAATTGTTATAAAAGACAACAAATTTTCTGTATATAGTGATTTATATTTTGGATGATATTTTAAAATTATTTTATACTATAATTGCGCACTTTTTCTTAAAACAATAATAAAAACTAAATTTAAATAATTAGAATCTAAATATAAAATATACAATTAAGTCTTGGAATTTCAATTTCTTGTTTCCAGATGAGAAACTCTACCTCCCATAAACTTGAATGGATTGAATGAATTTTTTCCCCTCTTCACTCAATAGTTCATAATTAAAAGACATGATAACAAATAAGCAAATAATTAACAGTAGGTTATTTGAATAAATAATTCATTTTAAATCTAGGAAGAGACAAAAAAAAAGGCCATTGATTCATATTAATAAAAAATAATTAATTGTGGCATTTAATTTACTTATATTATATATATATATATATATATATATATATATATATATATATATATATATATATAT
>Ga0209700_101679_pt1 | contig 45849 bp, 16 predicted proteins | sample SiratroredBW_FD_187528 | JGI IMG/M metagenome (GOLD analysis project Ga0209700, IMG submission 187528) | Root nodule microbial communities of legume samples collected from California, USA - Siratro red BW (SPAdes) (version 2) | ecosystem: Host-associated > Plants > Roots > Nodule | place: USA...
TATATATATATATATATATCATATTTTAGATTGATGTTCATATATTTATTCTTTACAAGCATACTTATATTGTTTTTTATTGTTAATGGAAATATAACTGTGAATATAAGTTTAGGATTAAGTAAAAATAAGAAATCGAACAACACATAAAAGAGAAGATTTATATTATCTTAATATGTTAGATAAAAAGTATGTCAATTTCTTATATATTAAGTAATGTATCGTAATCTCTCCCGTAAATCTTTCTCTTAAATAGAAAGTCAGGCTCATAAATTATATATCAAATATTGAAAATTGTATTCTAAAAAAAATGTAATATTTCTACTTTTATTAGAAAAAAATCATGAAATATGATTGGCTAGGAAAACTTGCTTATAGGCTTAAAAGAGAATCACAATTGTTCTCTTGTCTCAAATATAAATATAAATGAGAATAATTATTTTTATATTCTCCATGTTTCTAAAGTATTTCTCATTGAAAATTGATGTTATTGATAAAAGATAATCATTACAGGTAAGATCACAGTTAAATGAAAAATGTCTTAAAAATTACATAATTAAATAATGCAATTAATTATAAATAATTTATATTTAAATAACCCATATCCAATAAAAGAAATCTTCAACAATTCCAAATTTCATTTTTGATTTATATATAAGTTGATTTTAATTTATAAAAAAAGTAATTTCATCTTTCTCTTCTCACTTTTCTCTTTAAGAATAACTTATGGAGAACTTTTTTAAATATATTTAACTGTTGAATTTGGGATTATAAAATACCTTCACACTACAGAAGGTGATATGAAAGTAATAATATTTGTTAGTAATTCATTGGAGAGAACTTTAACAATGAATCATCTTCAACTAATAAGATTTTTAAGAATAAATATCTTCATCGATTCAAAATATTAATAGAGATATATTGGTTAGTTAATTTTGCTCACTTAAATTCCAAGTTCTTTAATAGAAAAAAAAAATAGAAATAATTGTCATTCATGATGAAGCTAGGTCAGGTGCTTGTGTCTATCTTTATGTTGGCTATGAGACATTAATGGTGTTAAATCGTGATGATGATGATGATACTAACAATCTTTAATAAAGAACAGAGAGAATGAAATAAGTTTGTAACATTAGGGTTGGGTTGGCAGGGATGTTGTAGGACACAAGAAAGACTATAGATACAATGTTGTGTGAACAATCAATCACCTTAGTCACCATGCCTACACCTCGTACTAATTAATTTTATTATTTCAATTTCCAACCTTGGTTTCCTTTTCTACTTTTAAATTTCTTAATAATATGAACACTTTTATTGTTAACAAATGTAAAACCTTCCTACAGTATATAATAGGTAACAGTTTTTCATTTTTAACTGTTAGATATTTTCTAATTAATACCAATCAAATTGTTTCTAAAATATAAAATAGATAATTTTTTAAATATTGATATTTCTTTTATTGTTAATATTCGTAAAAACACTCATAAATTATATAGTAGACTACATCTTTTAAAGTACGGATATTATAACATTAAAATCATTCATGATACGTATAATAAAAAAACAAATCTGGCAAACCATAAAAAGAGAGATATAGATGACACATCTACAACTAAAAGACAAATTAACGGTGAAAAATTTTAAAAAGAAGTATGCACAAAGAAAAATGGTGACGACTGATTTGAAGATAATGTTAGTTAAAGTGTAAAAAATAGAGAAATTATAAAATTTTGAAAAAAATAATTGTCAAGAGATGTATCACTGTTAGAAATTTTTCTAAATTGTGAAAGAATTCAAAGGAAAACTCATACAATTAGGGAGTTAGAAGAATAAGAATACTAATTAGGTATGTTGTGTTAAGTAGAGGAAGAAGTGGTTTGATTGAGAAATAGTAAAAGTTATTAAATTGATGCAAGAATTATCAATAAACACTTAAAAAAAAGAAAAGAAAGGAGATATGAGAGTGTGAAATGATATTGAAATAGTAATATACACTTTTAATTCGACCTTGACAAAATAGTAGGGAAAGAGAGGCCAATAACATGTATATAAAAAAAAAAAAACACTTCCTAAAATACAAAATTTTGCTTAAAAAATGATTTTAAATAGAGTGTCTATAAAGGATAATGTAACTAAAAGAGAACATTTGTGGATAAATAAATGAAACAATACGTCATTATATGTAAAATAGTTAATTATGCATAGAATAAGTGCTATAACTAGATAGGTATTATCAACCTAAAAACATTTCCAAATTTTTAGTGATTAAAGTTTTAATAAGAAATGAAATAGATTTTACAAGAATATACGAATGACCGTGACTTTAATACTATAGAAACATAGAGATTCTGTTATTTTTATAAATAGAAAGGTTAATGTAGCATAAATGTTTAGTGTAACACAATTAAAAATGTGAATCTGGATTAAAAACAAATATCTTAAAATATTTTTTTCTTACTCTTATTATCATTTTGATTTAATCTATTCAATGTATAAGTATATATAAATTATAGCGAATAGAGAGGTTTAAATAAAACAACTTATCTAAATAAAAAAAAACACATACAACTCTAAAAATAAAAATAAACACACTAAAATCTTAGTAAAAATTTTAATTATTCTAAAAAATTTATAATCATATAATAATATATTTTTGTCTAGAAATATAAAGTTTACTTATATAAATATAATTTATATAATTATATCAATTTTAGCTAGCTTATCAGTTAGTTATATCAAACTCATCTAATCCAATAAAATAGTTTATTAATTCAAAATATATAAACTAAAAACTTATCAACTTAATTTGGAAGTTATAAATTAACTTAGTAACTAGTTCATAAATTATTTTTATAAAAAAAAAATTCAAGTTTTGAGCTTATATTAGAATAAATTTATCTAGGGTAATATGATTACAGTTCAATATAGATTTAAGAAATTTCTGAAAACTAACATTTTCCCACTCTTATATCAACCTTATGTAAATAGTGAGATACACATTAAGAAAATTGCATGATCGAGAACACGTTTTTAAATTATGGTAACTAATGTAATAAAATTTTAAGTTTGCCAATCAACAATGAATAGCTTTTTGAGTAAAGCTCGAAACAAAAGTGAAAATTTTCATCATACCAACTTCACTTATACAACATTTAGCAACGACATCTTTGAAGTTCTAATTTTGCTTAAAAGCATCATTAATAAAGTCAAAGTGGTGCTGCAGGCCTAAACCAGAAATGGTTTTGGGACAGATTGTTTTTGCAAAGGTTCTTTCCCAATGTTGAGTCTCCAATAAGAGATGAGATGCTAAAAAACAAAATACATTAACCTCTTTAAATATGAATTATGACGTGAAACTCTTCAAGGAATGCCTCACTATAAATGTATTATCAAAATTCATTGTATTTATCTACTTTTTAAAAATTTAATTACTGTTTTGCCAACAAGCATTCAATGCCTTTTTGACCAGACTTCCCCAATAATTATACTCAGCAAGTGCCCCCAGCATAATTTTCCATCATGATTGACATTACATATAAACATTAATAATTACATTTTGTTTTTTTTCTCATTTTATATTTTCTTATTTCTTTGGCTGTGAAACATGAGTGTGTGCTTGATTAGTATTATGTGTTCCGCATGCATGGAACTGAAATTATCTATAAATTAAGTTGATGATAACCTCGTAAAATGAACTCTGAGATATGCTAACAGTATTAAAATTGTCTGTGCATGGAACATAAATAGGAATTTCATAAATTATATATGTTGGATTTCTTAGTGTTTGAAAAAAAAAAAAGTTTGATTGTACGTGCAGCTTTATGAGAGATTTAACACTTTCTTGGATGATAATTTGTATATAAGAATCAATTGAACTATTTAGACAGACCATAGCACCTGATAAAAAGTGCACTCGAGAATGTAATGATTTTATTATAGTCTTCTTTCTTTGAAAGATATCGCCCACCGAACACTAAAAGGAACATGAAATAATAATGACAAAAGAGACAGAAAAAACATAATGGAGCGTGTCGGATTCTCTCAACTCTCCTAGTTATTTTCATTAGTCAGATGAGCCAATAGATAAAATTTTTGACTATATATAAATAATATAATATGCTGATAAAAAAATTATATAATATAATGTGACAGGGTGAAATACATTGAACAATTGATCTATCATGAATCACAAATTTGATATCCTGGAATGAAGGGGGAGAAAGAAAAAAAAGAAAATAGAGGATAGATATTTTGTATCGTTAAGGTACTTGAAGAGAAACACGGAGAAGACTTTTATAATAAAATCAGACATACACTAATATGATTTCACTGTTGTGTCAGTTATATTTATTTTATTACATACATTATCGTTTTTTTTCAAAACTTATGGTGGGTTTAAGAATTATCACAAATTTATGTTTAAATATTTTGAAAGAAGTTTCAAAACTTAGCAAGGATATTTGTAATTTGAAATCTTTCTGTTAGATGTAAAAGATAATATGATCTCATATAAAATGGATATCAAGCTCGAAATATTTTGAATTCAGAATCAATATCTTTAAATCATTGATAAAATATATCAATTAATACAATAATAGTTTATATAACTCATACTTTTAAGGAATTTGAAATGAAAGATTTATTTAAATATTTCCTAACAATATTTTCAGTTTTCTAGTTCATATAAAAAAGTATTTATAAATTATAATCCTTTTATTGTAAAAAGAATGAAGTACTTTAAACGTCACTATTAGAAAAGGGTATAATTTCAAGAATTTAGTCTACAAACGTTTGTATTAATTTAAAGGGTATAAACGTTACCATTAATAAAACCAAACAAAAAAAAAAAGGTATAATTTCAAGAATTTAGTCTGCACAATGTTTTCAGAAGGAGTTTATGTATAGTTCGTTTGAATTTACGATTACCCGTGTAAGAGTTTAAAAGAGTTATAAAAAGTAATATATTTTCGGTAATGTCTTAAAAGTAACATATGGCATGTTTCAAAATTATTTTAATATTTATCTTCAAAAGCTTTTCATGATAGTTTAAGAAAATACTTTACAGCTTATACGAGAAGGGTTTTATTTTTTTATTAAATAAATAACTAATAAATAATATTTTATTCAGTAAGCCCTTACGTTTAACTAAAGCAATCCTTTCTTATAATTCGACCCCTTAAAATTTGCTGTTGAGCAAATAATTGCCTCATGGAATAATTAATTGTCAGAAAATATTTCTAACCTAGTTGACTAAAGATATTGGCAACACAATAAGCTGTTTAAGAAAATAATGAAATTTTGACAATTTCATCAATGATTTAAAAACTTATTTTTAGAAGTAACATAATTATGAAAATAAACTTTTATATTTATAAAGAAAAAAATTAAAAAACTGCTTTTTTATATTAAATTTATTGTTTTGTATACTAATTATCTTAAAAGTTATAAAAGACAATCTTCTTAAAAAAAAAAGTTATTTAAATATTAATTTTAATTATTAAATAAAATAGTTATTAATTGAGATCAAAATAACCATTAAACTAAATTTAAGCTGTTAAGTAAGATAATTAATATCTAATATTATTTATCAAAGTTTTAGTTATTTATATTTTTAAATTATAAATTAGTCTATAATTAAATTAGTAACTAATTTTATCATTTTGGTGACCGATCAATTGATTTCTAAAATCAAATTTTTTTATAGTGTTAATAAATATAATAAAACTATTTTACACTTTTTTGACCATTAAACTTTTTGATACGAAAAAAAATATTAAATATCATGTTAGACAAATAGTTTATTTGTAATATAAAAGTGAAATAAATTATTTGTTGATACGATATTATATAATATATGATTAAAAAAAATAAAATGTGGTGAAGCTATTTCTTTATTAAATCAAAGTAAATAAAGTAGGTGGTCCTTTCAAAAGTGTCGTAAAGAGTAAATGCTTGAAATTGGTATAATTGATATTGTTTCAATAAGATATTTTAATCTCTGAAATTTTAAAAAACTTATTTTCACTCCTAAATTTGCTAAACAAATTATCTACTTTCTCCTTTTCAATTTTGATTTTACTGTCATCTTTTATATGACAAAAAGAGATTATAATATTTTGACACTATATACACTAAAATACATTCATTTAATACTAAAATAAATTATTATTTTATTATTATATAATATTTTATTATAAAAATTTGGTGTCAAATAAAGATAAATTATGAATAATAATGTTAAAGTATACTTTTTCAATAAGAAAATGAATACAAAGTTTTTAAAGTCTCAAAGACCTTATGTTTTATAAATGTATTAGAAGGAACATGGTTGGGTAATGTTAACTGAGAAATGAGGATTGAAGGGGAAACAAAGATGAATATTACATGATATTAGAGGGTTTGCCACTGATTTTGGAGCATGGAGTTGGTTAATGTAATTAGCTCATGATGAATGCAGCTTCCACAGAAAGATTGTTGCTTCTCAAAAGACACTTCTGAGATGTTAGGGATATGAAGGAAAAGTAAAATGTAGTATGTTTTCATCTCCAATTTTCTTACGTACAAAGAAACAAACTTAATTCATTATCACTTAATGCTTTGCAGTCGCGGCAACAACATACTTGACCTTAATTCTCATTTTCCCTGAAAATTATGACAACGATGAAGCTTACACCTTGTATTTGCCATACTAAGAAACATACAAGTTTGAAGAAAAGAACAACTGAATAATGATAATCAGAAAACCAACATTAATATAACAAGACTTAAATTCATCTTATTCCTATTTTTGAAACAAAACACCAGAAAGATATAAACTTTTCTCAGTTCAGTCAGCACTAAGCCGAATGAATAATGTTGTGTTGCAGTTGTTTCATCCAGAAAGCATCCAATGCATTTCTTTTCATCAAATTTTGCAATATCCAGAGCTTCATCAACCTCTCAATGTTGTATCTACATGCATATCTTGTTTGTTACATATATTCAATTTTGTACTATCCCTTTTCCCAGTTAGTTATATCTACAAGTTAATTTTGGACAAAAGAAAATTTGGTCACTTTCTTGAAGATACTGTTATGCTGTGCAATTATTACTGGCTACCATGTAGAATGCAGGGCGTAACTAGTTACCACAATCCCTGGAAGAGTACAGAGTCATAATAGCACAGAAAAGGCTTTCTTAGCACAGTAAATTTGTAATAGAAGGATAAGAAAGTGAGATGAAAAATTGGAGGACCGTGACAATCGTCTCTTAAATCTGGGATGAAAGGTAACACAAAATGATTTGTCTGAGTGTTCACATGTCTTACCAAAGTCTACATTAAGTAGCATACTAAAAGAAATCATGTTGCTTAGACTACAAAATGGAAGGGTTCTTCCCTTCATGAAGTATGGAGGCGTGTGATGAATACAAAGCAAATTATTCTTTCGCCTTTTACTTAAAAATACTGTGCTTTCTTCACAAAAATGGCTTGTTCCAATTTTTGAGGAGTTTACCTATTTGGTAGACCCTTCTATGTATTGGATTGTTATGATTATCAATGTTTAGGTGTGTTTCCATTGTAGTGGAATCCTGTAATTCTGTAGAATTCAGTCCGTGCAAAAACACCATCAATGATTTTGGGCACGTTGGTAATTTTCTGAGCCTAATCAACTCCCATCTTAACATAAACTCAAATCACTTGGAGGGATAATTACTCCTTTGCATCTATGGTCCTCCCCTCTCCAGTTGCCTATATCTGCAAGTTAATTTTGAGATATTAAAATTCAGTTACTTTGCTGGAGATGTCATGCCAAGTGATAGTTGTTTGCTTAAGTCCAGGTGCGTGTTGAGGCAGAATTCAGTTACTTTGCTGGAGATGTTATGCCAAGTGATAGTTGCTTGCTTTTAAGTCCAGGTATGTGCTGAGGCGTCAAAGTATTCTTTGATCAAAGCCCATATCGACCGGTTTACTAAGAGCTAATAAATTACTTGTGCTATAAACATCTGTTCAGTATTTACATTAGACATGGAGCCGTGTGTTAGAAACATAGCGAACTATTCTTTCGCCTTTTACTAAAGAATACCGTGTTTCTGTCACATTTCGCGGCATACATTAATTTTTGGAAGGGTTTCCTTTTTGGAAGGGTTTCCTGTATAGGAAAACCTGCATATTAGTCTTAAAATTTAATGTCACAATATTTGGAGTACACATGTGCTTCTGTAGTTCATGTCAGAATTTTTGTAGTTCATGTCAGAATTTGCTGTGGGACTTTAGTTATTCTTCATTATTGTGTTTTGCTTACCTGGATGGTTAGTGTTCATTTAGTTTCATGTTGTCCAATGCCTTCTGAAAAATCTGGATAAATTGGTTATTTAGGTTGGTTGTTGTCAAAGTATTCTATGAATTAAGCTTATTAAGTTTTGTGCTGCATCTTATTTCAATTGGTAGACAGAAATTGGGTACTGTAAGGAGTGACAGTAAAATCGAAAAAAAAAATCTATTTCTTTTCCAATTAGATTCTCTGATTTTTTCCTTTTTCAGATGCTCATTATATAAGTCTTAATAATAATATATATTATTAGTCAAAGGAAGAAAATGAAAAACTAAATGATTGTAGATTCAATATACAAACAACCAAATCCTTGTGCATCATTCAGCCCTGCTCCAAGCTAAGTGGCTATTTTTAAATGCAGATCTCCTGCTGATCAGGCTAAACAAATTACAGAGGCAATGAAATGAAAAACACTAACCACTATCTTGGATTTAATCTGTCCTCTTTTCAGAGATGGGTTTGTGTTTCCGAACCTGTTCCTGTTGGCAACTTCTGCAGCTGGAACATGCTTGAGAGGGTTCTTCATCCTTTCAAAGAAACTGAAGTAAATGGATGGTTTGAAATGAGATATTTATCAGGTAGTTGTGTTTTAAAGATACGAGGATGAGAAGAGTACTAGGTTTACGAGTTTATATAGATGTCCAATTATCTTATTGAAAAATTGAAACTATACTAGAGAATTTGTTATAATAAACTCTACCATCTTGTTTTTCTTATGTTAAGTTATAATAAAAAAAGTAGTAACAAGTTGTGTCAAGTAGATTTTAGTCAGAACTTGTTACAATAATTTCTCATTTGTGGACTACATTAGTTACGGCTTAAGAGATCATTATTAAGAGTGTTTATTAATAAAAATATTAAGGATAATAACATTTAAGCTGACATAATTTTTTCAACTGATAAATATTATAATGTTACATCATTAGTCAAAGGTTTTGGTTTAAAAATTTCCAATTTAAATTCAAACAATAAAATTTTGAAGATTTGTTTGCTTATTGTATTGATGCAATTGTTTTGTTTTTTAATCTACACGTGCAAGTGGCATTGAGATTGACTTTTAAACCTTGGTGCTGGTTTCTGGTAAGAGGTTTGGTCAGTAGTTTTTTTCTTTATTCCTTTAATTGGAACCAATCAATTGATTTTGTTTGCATTTCTTAATAGCAGCTGCAGTTGGCTGGGACTAAAGTATCAACTTGTGTATATATTCAGATATGTAAGTACTTTATATTATAAACACGTAAAGAAGACAATTTTGCTGGCAGAGAATCAATTCATCTGCATATTTTTTCTCAAATTCTCTTCGTTTATGTGATATCATTTATTACATTTTTAACCCCCCTTGGTCTCTCACTAGAACTATACACTCAATGAGTGTGGGGAATTACAATCCCTGAGTAAAATATGAACTTTAAGTTCCTGAGTGCTGCAAATGAACATGGTTCACTTGTTCACTTGTCTCTGTTCTGTCAGTGCCTAGTTGCACAGTCAGAATTTATTTGCTAGATGACGATTATCCACGGACACCTACTCAGATAAAGATAAAAAAGAAAGAAAACTGTAGTATTACAGGTGATATAATGGAATAAGAAAAGAGGTAAAAAAAAATTAAGTGTCAACTAAATTGTTAGACTAAGGAAGAAATACCACAACAGAAGTCAACCACACAAATAAATTAGACACTATTACAAGCCAAAAACACAGAAGGTATTTTGTTCGAAAGTTATAATTTCATATAGAGTTCCTTTTTGGCAAAATTCTCGAAGGTGACATTTCAAATTTTTTAAGAAATCTAAGTGTCATATTAAATAAAAGTAAAAAAGTTGAACAACACCACAAATTCATTGTCTTAAAATTTTGGATTAAAAGAGTCACTCACTCTATGCAACCAAGCATATGCAAAATAACATACAAGGAAGAAGTACTATAGATATAGCATATACAAACTCTTACCGAGAAAAATAGAAAACTAATGTGATGTTAACTACCTCGGTCTCCATCTGAACCCATGAAAACCTTAAACCAGAAACCAACTCAGCCTATATAACCTATAATGCTTTAAAATGCACAGCTCATCCTACTTAACCCGACTTTAAACAAAGTTTTTTTATTTGACCAATCAGATTCAGATTCATAAACAATATGCTACTACCACTAGCTAGTTACAAAGTAATAATTTTCTCAGTTTCTCACTGGTATCAGATAGTATCCGAAAGAATTTGGATCCGTTGTATCACGGAACTGAGTTTAATTAATCCCTCTTTCAATGTTTATCCACTTGCCTGTCATCAAACTAAACCAAGTTATGTATCTCTACGTCGCTTATTAGTTAGTCAAATTAAGCCATAGACCAATTCCATATCAACTTGTACAATTCTTGAAACTGTAGATTTAAAATGACAGCATCCATGTTGATGGCAATGATCGTGTTTGGTCAGTGGAGTAGAAAACATGTGACATCTGACTAGCTGCAGGTAACTATTTTTGCTAGTCCATTTTAAAATGAGATACGGAAGAAGGTGGATCAGTTTATAATAAGTAGTACACAGATTTGGAAAAGAAAAGACAAAAACATTTGGTGCATCCTCCAATTTTGTGAACATCTAATTCCTTGCTTGAAAATTGAAATACTAGGTGCGTCTTCAGTATGATAGGAAATTTCTAAAACTGAGTGGCGACAGAAATAGGATTTGTTATGTTTTAAGAAAAAAATTGGTTGAATTTAACACCAACTCTTTGTTTTCTTCAAATGATTCTCCCCATAACAGGAGCCGTAGGCTGCCATAGTTTACTGAATTCAAGACACTTGCGTGAGGTGTAAGGGATATGGAGGCACAGTAAAATGTAGTATGTTTAAAATATGCTAATTAAATTATAATTCTCCATCAGCAGTTAAAAACAAGACTTGTGTGACATTTGTAGCATACTTCAAGCCCTAACAACAAGAACCATTTAAACCCATGGCACAGTCTATGATCCCATTTTCATCTTTCTCCAACTTTTCTGAGAAAAATGTCAAGGAAACCAGCTCTCCTATATCCCTATGATTTTAATTTGTTGGTGTTTTATGTAAAATATGTTTTTTTTTTTTAAATGGCTAGCAATTAACATATTCTCAGCTTATGATTATAACTTTTACGTACAATTGAACACAAATTTTTGAAATAATATAAATATCCGGTTCAACTAAATGATTACTAGACTTATATTAACATAAACAATCTGATTTTCGATTACACATTTAGTTATAATGGAAAGTTAGAAAAAACGGAAGAACCTTAAATGAAAAGATAGAAGGTTGAGGAAATACAAGACAATTCATTCAGTTAATAGTCATTGCATCTGTGCATTCTTATGTAACTGAGTGTTTTTACTATTTTTTTCACCTTATAGTAAGCCTACGAAGTTCTATTCATAACGTGTAAAAGGACAGTTCACTTTCTCGAGATACATAATATCCATCAGGCTTTCTCAACTCTTATGCTTTTATACTCTATATTTTGATCAAGCTTCGTGATAACTTTTATTTTCACCCTAACAGTTGCTCAACTCAATTCTAACCAACTTAAATTAAATTATATAAACAGAATTGGAACAATCAGATTCTGTTTAATGCTTCCAGTCAATAAGTTAGGCCACAGTGATAGACAGAAATGTGCTATTATTAGTAATAATTGTCTCAATTCCACCACAGTATCCGAAATTGCACCCCTTATTTATAAAATTATGCAATCATTATTTGCAATACCATCTTTAAGGCCATACACAAGCTTAAGATGATTTGTTTTGATTCTATTAAAGTCAGTTATGGTCGTATCAATGCACTGTTGCCAACAGTAATAGTTCAGAGGCACAGAGCCTTTGAAGAGGGCATAGAAAGTCAAAGATAATGCAGTCAATGTTTTCCTTCCACTATTTTGACAATTTCAGAAACCTCATCAAATTCACTCTTCAATAAACAAAGTAGTTAGCAAGTGAATTAAATTTTAATTACCCTCTAACATTAATTAATGGAAAAGATCTGCATCTGTTATATAGTCTATATCAACTATACCTGAGATATGTGAAATCTCTAACCATTTTACAATACAGTCCATGTTTACTCCTTTTTTTTTTCTGGTATTTGACATAGGTAGCATTCATTCATACCCTTTCTATAGTTAACACTTCTTTATCAGAATGTAGTAAGAGTTAATAATTTACAAAAAATCAACCAGATGAACAATCAAGTCCTGAAAATTCTTAGAATAGTAAATTTGTCAGACGAATGATAAGAAATGAGATGCAAGAAGTTGACAGCAGTTAAAAGGGAGTCTCAGTTTCTTTCTAAAGCCCACATCGTTTATTATCGTAAGAGAAGGTATTCTCTACAGGATAAAATCAAAGGACTGGTGCTTACAATGCTCATGGAGTCACGTGTTATAAACAAAGCGAACTATTCTTTCGCCTTTTACTAAAGAATACCGTGTTTATGGTACATTAAGTGACATACACCAATTTTTGAAAGGATCCCTCCTATTGGAAGGATCCTACAATCTAGTTAAAATCATTATTTTTCAAGTTAAAATCATCTTGTTAATAATCATAGTAATATGCAAGTTGCATTGTTATGGCATTGCAATCTAGTTAAAATCATTTTTATATAAAGTCGGATCCCTCCTATTGGAAGGATCCTGCAATAAAATCATTTTTTTAATAATCATAGTAATATGCAAGTTTCAAAATCATTATTTTTTAAGTTAAAATCATTTTTTTAATAATCATAGTAATATGCAAGTTTCATTGTTATGGCATTGCAATCTAGTTAAAATCATTTTTTTATGAAGTCATAGTAATATGTATGGCATTGAAAATGATTATTTGTTTGCCAAATGTCTGCCTTCTAAGGAAGGCTTGTCTTTATGAAAATACACATAAAAGCACATTTAATTCTTTTGTGTAGAGAAGGATATCTGGAATATCAAAATGCTTGTGGTTGGTCTTCCAATTTAACAAAGAGATTATCCCATTTTACAGCCGGTAATTGTGGACACAGGATTTTGGATATAGCTTGTTTTTGGTGTTTTGACATAACAAGGAGGTGGCATTCATTCATACCCTTTCTATAGTTAACACCTTTATCAGAGTGTAGTAAAAGTTAGTAGCTTAAAAAAAAAATCAACCAGATGAACAATCAAATCCTGAAGACTCTTTAGAAGAGTAAATTTATTAGACTAATGATAAGATGCAAGAAGTATTCAATGTGAGTGAGAAATAAGATGCAATTCAATATGTGAGTGAGAGAAAAGCTGACAGTAGTAGTCTTGAATGAATCAGAAGTAGCACACATGATTCAAGGATATTAAGTGAGTCATTTCTTTCTAAAGCCCACATCGGTTGTTATTCTAAGAGCAAGTATTGTCAGCAGGATAAAATGAAAGAGCTGCTGTTAGATTTAGTCATGGAGCCACGTGTTATAAACAAAGCGAACTATTCTTTCGCCTTTTACTAAAGAATATCGTGTTTATGACATACTAGGTGGCATACACCAATTTTTTAAAGGATCTTTCCTTTTAGAAGGGTCCTGCAATTAGTGTTGAAGTTTTGGTAAATTGGCACCTGGACATGGATTTGGTTAATTTTGTAGGTTCAATCTTAGTAAATGTAGATTTGGTTGTTAATTTTGTAGGTTCAATCTTAGTAAATGTTGTATCTTGGCTTTCGTCTCTATGCTTCAAAAAATGTCTTCTCTTATGCTTCAAAAAATGTCTTCTCTTATGCTACAAAATATCCCTAGTAAAGCATCTGAAAAGTACTGAAACTTGACATAAAGCAGTAGGAAGTACCTAAAAATAATTAGTTAAAATATATATAGATCTTAAAACTTTAAACATAACAATTCCAAAAAAAAAAAATGACAACCTACTTAATATGACCCAACAAGTGGGTGTAGTAAAGATGATTTGTATCTTTTTTTTTTAAATAACATTTGTAATGGCTTTGATTGCTTTGATTGTATGACCACCAACGTCAAACATGGTCTTCTTCTGCTGCCAATACTTGCCCATCGTCAGGCCCAACTTCATGAAAACACATGCACACATGTATCACTGTATCAGGTACAATCAAAATAAGATTGTAACAAAAAAAAAAAAACATGTTCTTTTCAACACGTCATCCTCGTTTTCACAAACATGTTTATTTTGTAAAAAAGGAAACGCGAAATATTATACAATGTTTGTGGTCGATCTCTAGTTTAAGGAAACATAAATTCCATTTTACATGAAGTTGGTTATTGTGGGCAGGCAGAATTTTGGTTTTAGTCTTTTTAATCTCTTACCAAAAATTTAGATTTAACTTACCAAAAAAAAAAATATAATAATAGACAAGAAGGAAATTTTTATAAAGTGGTAGAAAGACTACAGTTAATTTACTGTATTAAGGTTATATTAAAGATTTGCATCCTATCTTCAATTATGTATTTGTTATTTAATTGTTTAATTGTATGTTTGGAGAAAAAATAATTTATATCAGAGGACGTTTAGGAAAGATTAGGAGAAATTAATTATAAAAATTTGAATATAAATATAATTACAGTACATATATAATGCTGATAATGTTTACGTTAATTATTACTATATATTAATATTAATATCTCAACAAATACTCATTAATAAGATTTGTATATTTAGGGTAGTCTCATAAACATTTTAATGTTATTATTCATTTGATTACTTTATTCACAAACTATATGTGAAAAAAAAAGGATATTATGGATACTCTTCTTTTGTAACACTCATCCTCTCTCCTCCCTTTAAAATAAAATAAAAAACACAAAAATAAAATTTAACAGGTACTACATAGTTACGAATGACAACAACAAACTCTGTCAAGTCTGAGTTTGAAGGAGGACAAAATTTCCAATTTATTTTCTGTTTTTTTACCACTAGTTAAGGTCAGGGCATTTAAAATGAAAGTGACAGCCAAAACAAATTGTTTTTGGAATTAAAAAGGCAATAATGGAATATAATTACAATTATATCTTTAGGTATTATTATATAATTCAAATATAATTATTTCAAACAGTATCTTCAAAAAAATCTAATTTAATTCATTCCTATTACTGAAAATTTAATTCAAATATAATCAGTGTATATCAATTTAAGTTGTCACTTGTTTTTTTTTTTTTCTATAAAAGAGACAAGGCGAATGAGAAAGCTAACCTTCTGTAAAAGGGAAGAAGAGCGAGTTTCCAACATTAGTTAATTTATGCATTATTTATAGCCTCATAAAAACGGAAATAAGAAAAATGATTTAAATATTTAGATAAGAAACTGAGGCATTAATTTTAATTAATGGCTAAACTGAAGTAGTTAAGGGAGAGCGCGTGGTTCTGTCGGAGAAAAATACGAAAAAAAAAGAAAGAGAGTAAAGTGTTTTGGTATAGAAATAGTAGATCTGCAAAAAGACGCGTTTACCAAAAAAAAAAAAAAAAATAGGCAAGAGAAGACCATTGTTTATTATTTGTTCCCTCTCACAGGCAATTATGTGAGGATATGATCCAGCCCTTGGATTCACTGAATTGACCTGCATCTACCTGACACGTGGGCCCCAGTACAAATAATCCAATACATGCAGATACATATATACACACTTGAGTGTATTGGAAGGGGTGAGAAAAGCTGGGTGGGTAGTGGGAACAGTCTCATACTCCATAATTTGGCTTGCTCTTCCTCTTTAAGATCTAAGTGTGGGCTTTTTTGTGAATTGTTTGTGGGCTTTGAAGGCCCTCTATTGCTCTTCCCTGCATCTGCTGCATTTGCAACGGTGTGCAATGGGAGAGAAAGAGTCAGAGAAAGTAATTTGGGAACAGATGAGAACCCCTACGGCCACTCTCATTGCACCAACTGCACACCACCGAACCGTACCCAAGCTTTTAGTCATTCTCGTCCTCTTTGTCTCCGTCACTTACGTCGTCTACACGCTCAAGCTCATCTCAACCTCACGCGCCTGCGACCACCGTTCATTCCCCACCTCCACCTTCTCCAGAACTATCCCCGCCGTCAATGCCACCGCCACCGTCCCCTCCCTTCTCCGACGGGAATCCCGCGAAACCACCTCCGACGGCCCCACGGACCTCCGCCACGTGGTGTTCGGAATCGCCGCGTCGGCGAAGCTCTGGGAGAAGAGGAAGAGCTACATCAAGCTGTGGTACCGTCCGCGGGAGATGCGCGGCGTGGTGTGGCTCGACGAGAAGGTGAAATCGGGGGAGGACAGCGACGCGCTGCCGCCGGTGAGAATCTCCGGCGACACCGCGAGGTTCCGGTACACCAACAAGCAGGGGCACCGCTCCGCGATTAGGATCTCGCGGATCGTGTCGGAGACGCTGCGGCTGGGGATGAAGGACGTGCGGTGGTTCGTGATGGGCGACGACGACACCGTTTTCGTGACGGAGAACCTAATTCGCGTTCTGAGGAAATACGATCATAATCAGTTCTACTACATTGGGAGTTTATCGGAGAGTCACTTGCAGAACATTTATTTCTCTTACAACATGGCTTACGGCGGAGGAGGTTTTGCAATTAGTTACCCTCTCGCCGAGGCTCTGTACAAAATGCAGGACCGCTGCATTCAGCGTTACCCGGGTCTCTATGGTTCCGACGATAGAATGCAAGCTTGTATGGCCGAACTCGGTGTTCCACTCACCAAGGAAATCGGTTTTCACCAGGTTCGTAACTCGGTCACTCCTTCACTCATTGTTTCTGTTACTGGTAATTATTATTTGCAATCAATGTTTTTTATTAATTATTTATTTTTATTACTGTCACTGTCTTATCAATTTTTGTCGGCATTGTTTGGGTTTGGTGGGAGTGGGGACTCGTTTCTTATTTGTGCTTTTTATGCTTAATTTCCCTTAATCTGTAATTAGGCAATCCAAGTTAATATTAATTACGGATTAAATCGAAACTTTGGGCGTCACCAGAATTGGTGACTGGGGAAGGTTATAGTTTTACTTGCGGGTATTCTGGATCCGAGTAGGGATTGAACTGCTGTCTTTGCTTGTCGGTGTGGAATCGCATTATTTTTTTTTTTTTTTTATATTTGTGCTTTCTTGCTGGAATTTGACTCCTGTGTTCAATTTCTGTCTAATGGATTTTAATTATCTGCATTGGCTTGCGGGTTATTTACATCTCCCAATAACTTCTTTCATTCGGCTAATGAGTTTTTGTCTAATATTATTGTACTCAGGTATTTATAAAATAATAGTATAATGTATTAAACAAAACCATGTTTCTTTGAATGATTTTATTTGTAGTGACTAGTATACAACCAATTTGAAACCTTGGAAGCCTGAATTAGGAGCGCTTCATAATTACGACTGGGGCCATTTAGGGTGACGGAATTAAGAAAATTAACAGAACAAGGTTAAGGGTTTGGAAATTTGACAAGACTAAAATATCATTGTAGAAATTATTAACTTCTGTAAGTACATGACAATAAAAAGTGTGGCTAGATTAGATCATCTGGCGTAGAGGGGGTGGGTGCCGTTTCTTTTGGCTTCTAAAATTTGACTTTAAGCTGCAGATCTACCATTGGGAGAGCTCCAATATTCTTTATGACGTAGAAAGTTAGGCACTATAGATTTTGACCAAAAGCAAACTAAGTTTGGAGTTGTCAAAGTTGTGGAGACAATTAAGAGTTTCGAGTTGTTGTCAAAGTGGCGGAGACAATTAGGCTAAGTGGTAAAAAGCTTTTTCTCCTAACTTCATACTGCACTTTAAAGAGCAGAGACAGCTGCTTTAAATTGTCATTGATTTTTCCGTAGTTTTCTTCGTAGGTGATTTTAATGGGTTTTGTTAATGTGTTACTTAAGGGCACTTGTTAATGAAAAAAAAAATTATTACTATGTATTAAACTATTTTTCTAATTGCTCCAAAAAGAGAACATTAAATATAGTTTACTTGTAATTTTCAAAACATGAATACTTTGATCATTCACAACGAACTCTAGCATTTCTTGATTTTCATTTCGTTGAACAAATGGCAAAGTCATGATTCCTGTTATGGTTATGGACAAGGAATTGGTGTGTAGTCTTTCAGGTGCATAAATACCATTCTGATAACTTCCATACTGATTGTCGCTGATTTATTGAAACAGTATGATGTGTATGGAAACCTGTTTGGCCTTCTTGCATCTCATCCCGTGGCTCCATTGGTGTCACTGCACCACCTTGACGTGGTTGAGCCAATCTTCCCCAACGTGACTCGAGTGGAAGCCCTTCAACGGCTCACTATACCAATGAAGCTTGACTCGGCAGGGCTCATGCAGCAATCCATCTGCTACGACAAAGCAAAAGGCTGGACTGTTTCCGTTTCGTGGGGTTTTGCTGTTCAGATATTTCGTGGTGTGTTTTCACCACGTGAGATGGAAATGCCTTCGAGAACATTCTTGAATTGGTATCGAAGAGCAGATTACACTGCATATGCATTCAACACCCGTCCTGTTAGCCGAAATCCATGCCAGAAGCCTTTTGTATTTTACTTTTCCAACGCAAAATACAATTCTACAATGCAACAAACAGTGAGTGAGTATGAGAGACATCGTGTTCCTCACCCGGAATGCAGGTGGAAGATGGCTAATCCTGCTGCTCTTGACAAAGTGGAGGTATACAAGAAGCCAGATCCGTATCTGTGGAATAGAGTATGTTCTTCTCTGACTCTCCTTAAGTTAAATATTATACTACTACCAGCACGTGAGGGTGATTATAAAGTTTTTTCCTACAAAATTAACTGGTAATGTTAGATTTGGATCTATAGGGGTGGCTTACTACTTAGTACTTAACTCCTTGACTACTTTTCCACTAGCCTGTTTTTAGTATTTTTTTAATTAACTTGCAAATACTTAGCAAAATTTCTTGGCACTGACATGGGAAATTGATTTGGGTTTGTTTTCATATATATTTTGGCAGTCTCCGAGGAGAAACTGTTGCAGAGTGAAGAGGTCGAAGGAGAAAGGGAAGATGGTGATAGATGTGGGTATGTGCAGAGAAGGTGAGGTAAGCGAGACATAATGGTGATGGTTCATTTTAGTGATAAATTACATTAGGGTGGAGGGATTCTCGTGGGGTTTATTGGAAAGCTTATTTCTTTATTTATTGGGTAGTTCACTCTCATGTTGAGAAATTTTTGTAATTTTTCCCTGGGATTCACTGAAAAGGGGTGACAGTTGGGGGAAGATCATTGACAATGTACAAAGAGATTTGTCCTTTAAACAAAAGAATGTAGAGGGGATGACAGAGGGAGAAGTGTAATAAAACTTGTAATTTACTTACCATTGAAAGGAATTATTAGATGCGTGCTTAATGTGCCACTCTACCATTTCCTCATTTTATGATACTTTATTCTCGCAAAGGAAATGGCTCTTCTAAGTTTGGAGTTTCATTGCTCCTTTAGCATCTTTTTCATTAAAAAGAAATAAAAATAAGTTCCAAATCTTGTGCATATATAAATAATTGACTTTTCGAAATTCTTTCTTTCGTATATCTCCATATACGAGTATCTGATTCTGCATTAGTTCTATAGAGAATATGGATTACTAAATTAAGATGCTAACAGATCTGCTTGCCTTGCATACTACGTTGTGTTGTCTTCTATAATACAGCTGTTGAGTCACATGCTGAATCAAAACAATATATCATCAATGACTAGGACTCTTTCATAGATAGAGGGCCTGTTTATACAGTATAATTAATTTTGATAGAATCATTTTTATATTACTGAATTAATTAAAATGTGTATCGACTTTTTACTCCAAATTCAAAACTATTGACTATAGTTAAGACGTGTATTAAATTAATTTCAATTATTTTTATTTTTATTAGACCGTACTAGTTTTTAACCACAAAAGAGGAATACGTGCAATCAAATATACTATAGTTTCTTTAAACCCTAAACTCCACCAAAATTTATGACTACATAAATGCCAAAAGAATCTTCGAGATTGAAGGACTAAAAGTTGCCTCCAGTGGAACCCACTTCTTGCCCTGACCTTTGAGCTGTCTCTCACTGCAATCATTCACTTTTTTTAAGTGCTTAGAATTATTTCTGAGCTCTGCTTGGTTCTGTTTTCTTAAACAACAAATACTATTTTCAAATGCAAAAGCAAAATCACCTTTACTTAAAAAATAGTTTAAAAAGGGAACTTTTCCCCCTTTGACTCCATATCCGCTTCTTTTTTTCTTTTTTTATATCGATATCTAAACTTGGTTGTTAACTGATTTTGGTGGCTTTTCTTTTCATAATGGAATCCCCCACACCCCACTTAAAAACCACAAAATGATAGTTGGTTTTTCAACTTACCTCACCAACAATCTATTATTAGTGCTAACTCATGCTTTAATTAATTTGTTTCTTCAATCATTTTGTATCTTTAACCATCCCTCTTGCTCCTATAATAAATGTCCATGGCCCCAAACCAACCCTTTCATTTCCCTCACACTGGAAGGTCCACAAAAGAAACCTACTTCAAACAAGTAGCTGTTGTACATCATTATAAGCCCAGTTCAAAACAGGTAGAAGGTTCATCAGTGTATACATAGGCCCATTACATACAGGTTTGGGATGCCATTCAACAGAAATATTCACAATATATTCTTTTACATACATTTTTTAACATACTTCCTACTATTTGTTAAAATTTATAAAAATTCATAAACTTTAGTCGACTCACTAATGATTTTTTTCTTATTTTTTTTATTTTTAATAAATTTGACAACAATAAATGTGTGTTAAAAAATTAAGTTAAAAAATAGAGCTAGTGAGTTTGTTTGAAGTTATTTATTTTATAAAATAAAAAATGAATATTTGTCTAATCTGTTCATTTTTAAAACTAGTATTTCTTCATTCATTTTAATCATTAAATCCTATTTACTTTTAAATAAGTAATTATATAAACAGTTATCATAAGTTTAAAATAAACTAAATCATTATTCTTATCATCAAAAGTTGGAAGTACTTAACATTAAGAATTACATATAAAATTTTTCTATGAATCTGTTTAACGTTTGAAGAGAAATCTGCCTTCATTATGCATGAATATGAATAATGTCTAACTTTCAAAATTGGATGAATTCACGTCTTTGTTTTTGTCTATATTTATCACAATTCTTATACTTATCTCCTTTTTAAATTGTCAAAACACTTATAAGTAACCTAAACAAATTATCTTCGTTGTCTCCTTTAATTCTTAACTTTTTTTTAATTAGGAAAACATTCTTTATTTTTTTCTTTTACTACACTATTTTTTTTTTCAATTTTTCTCTTAAATATCTTCAAGGTATTTTTTTCTTATTACAACTTTAATTATATATTTTTTTTATACAATTGTACTCAAAATAGTCTATTGCATTTTAAATACGAACTCCAATTCTATTTAATCAAATAGTTTCTTAGACACACAATTAATTTTTTCTACCCTTTTTAAATAATTTTATTTATCGTTCATACGAGAATATCGGACACAATTTGAAGTGTCAAATGGTATTGTACTTAACTTATGTTATCTATTCTCTTTGATCACAATTTCATTTCATTTAAATAACTTTTGCTTCATTACAAAATTGTTTATTATCTCAATTATCATTTCGACTTATTCAATAAAACTAAGTTTACTCATACTTTCTTATTTTTCTTATCATCACAAATTTGACTAGATATGTTTTTTTTTTCTATGTATTACATTTCAAAAAAATACAATCTTCAATTTTATTCAATAAAATCATCTTTAAGTTATACATTTAATTTTTTTTTATGATACTTGTTTTTTATTATGTAAGAATATATGACTCTTTAACTTTTATTAAATTTGTAATAGAATAAAGTTGAATTGTTAATGATTTTATACAACTGAAATATTTTGATTTTTTAATATAATTATTGCAAAGTTTGGTAATTTAAAATTTTCCAACCCTTTTTATAAGTGGAAATTTATTACCGCAATTTTGGAAAGATGTTTCATTTACTATATTTATTATCATGAATTATTTTTACAGCTTCTAATGTAGATTGTAGATTAGATTTAAGTTCCAAAGATGGGTATACATTTCTAAATTGTAATTAATTATTAGGTTTATTTTTTTTTTCTATGTGCAGTTATGTTTAGATGATTTAGTATAATATTTTAGTATAAAGGAGAGCAAAAATGGTAGATAGAAATGAGAGTACAAATATATCTAAAGAATATGAGCCAATATTTTCATACTCAATATAAGCTCACTAATCATTAATTAATGAGAATGTTATTACTCTCCCCTGTTTCTAGTGGGGATACTTCCTATATTAATGTTTATGGACCACTTTTCTCCTCTTGTTTGGCACCACTCCTTTCTGGATCTCAATGAATAATTCACTTTTGTTTTATTTAGTTTAAGAAAATTGTGAGAGGATATATGATTTTTTTTTTTTATTTAGTTTTTGAATGTGTGGTAGGGAGCACACTGGTAGAAATTGAGACCCTCCCTCCAATTCTTTCATTTAACAATATAGTATAATCTATTAATTTATTAACTATACAATTTAATATAAAATTAAGACATTCTTACAATAAATTTTATTAATCCATTGTTAATAAATTTAATATAAAATTTATTAACTAGATATGTTTTTTTTTTCTATGTATTACATTTCAAAAAAAATACAATCTTCAATTTTATTAAGTAAAATCATCTTTAAGTTATACATTTAATTATTTTTTTTCTGATACATGTTTTTTATTAATTAATATATTCTAAATAGTTTTATTTAATTACTATTCTAATCAAATAAAATGATACTTATTTATTATATTATTTATTGATATGCAATTTTATTATAATTAATAAAAAATTTAACAGATATATGTAATTCTAAAATAATATATTAGTCTAATATATAGTATTATTTAAATATAAGTAATGTAATATATTGACCAGTATATATTTATTTAACAATATATTAACATATATTAGCACTATGATTACTTTAATATTGAATAAGTTATTGATATTATAAAATTTAAATTAAATAATAGAAGTATTCATTATTGATTCCACTTTCTCATGTATTCATGATCATGTTGGATATTCTCTCCTATCCATCCAGGACGTTGTCTTATAAACCCTATATCAAATTAACTGTATTGAACTCTAAAAAATTCAAATCATTTTAAAAATTAAATGTAATATTTGAAAATAAATAAAATAGGCAGTATTAAAGGTAATTTTTTAAAGAAAAATCTTTTACGCATAAATCATTGCCAAACAAACCTACATATACACATATCATTACCTACTAGTTTGCAGGGTGTGTCGGTGTGGATAATATAAGCCAATCATATAGGTGTCTTCATTATGAATGAGAGAAAGAATTGAGGTTTTAAGATAAGAGTATTGAAGAAATGAAAATTCACAAAGGGTTGGTACCTTTTACCATCTATAAATTTATATATCACAAAAAATTAACCTACTATTTTAATATAATGATAAATATTTTAGTACAAATATTGTGTAGGATAAATGTTTGTTTTAGCACATCGTTGACACAAAGCATCAAAGCATTTTGAAAAGAGAAGAAGAGATAAAGATGACGCACACATAATCATGCATGAACCGTAATTTTTTACATTTTAAGTATTTTGGGTACCTTAATACCTAACCATAGTTGAGCATTATCAAGGTGAGTATAATATAGGAGCTAGTTGGTCCTATAAAATTGAATAAGTGTGAATTGGATGACGCCATCTTAGAGATAGATATTTAATTTCAATTATACACACATTTTCATGGTGTGCCTTCTGAATTTCGCATAATTATTGGGAAATAAGTTTTAAGATCCTACGATAAACCCATAAATGAATAAACCTGATTTGAGTGGCGAGATGAATAGCTTCATCAATAAACTCAATCTCTTGTCATCCTTCATTAGTACTTATATTCCCACCGCTAGAACAACGATGAAATGCTGGAATAAACAAGAATTTGGTGTAATATCAAGATTTAATTTGTTACTTAATATCTTCTAACGCCGAAAAAAAATTAATATCTTCTTACATTAAACAACATATCTGTATTTATATTTAAAAGACATCTAAAAAAATTAAAAAACATATATATTTAAATTAATCTTAATTTTTATTTGTAAGCGATATAAAAATATTAGATGCACACAAAGATTTGATTATGTGAAAATTTTTAGAAAAAAGAAAAGAAAAAAAAATATGAATTTAAATGCGGCTCTCAACATAAAAGGTTTCGAAAATTTTCCCCCACTAAAACCCTTTTGAAAAAAATTTACCCAAGTAAACTTCAATGGAAATTATTTTTCTGAATGGCACTCATTAGTGTGCATGGTGGACATTCAATTCCTACTGACAATAATTTTCGGGTAAGAACAGAATCTTTGCAACGAACTTAATTAACTGCTAACTAACTTATTCTAAATAGACACGAGTCAATCAATGTTTAATTCCTATCATCTTAATCCAAAACTTATTTTTCTTTCTCAATCTTTCAATGAAACTAATTATCATACATGAAGCAGAAACAGAAATATATGAAAATGGCTATTTTATCCAAGAATAATTTAATGTATAAGCATTTTTAATATTTTAGAATTCAGAAATTCAGAAATATGCCTGAAAGAGTAGTTGACATGATAAGGGAAGATTTTGACGAATATGAGGTTGACCCCGACAAGAAGAAACTATTTTAGATCTTCTCAGTAGTATATTATGATGGAGGAGGAAGAAGAGACAATTTTATCCATAATTAAATGTAACTCTTATATATGTAGCCACATCTTATTGAAAAACCTAAGATTATTATCTAAATTGTAGAACAAATTCGTCTACAATTGCTCGTGACTCACCAATTAAATGCTATTATCATCCAACCACCAAATTTCTCCTCTAAAATCAAAAGAATCTCTTGGCAAATCTCAACTACTGCAGATTTTGATTGCCTTTTTAATTCTATATAATTGCATCCGAAAATAATTCGAACAACATTTCTCACAGTAACAGTTATTATAAAAAACAATCCGAACAAACTATGCGACCAATTAACTGAGTCTTAATCCAATGAAATGTGGAAACTATTTCCTAACTTTGACGAACAATATAAGAGAGAAGGAGATAGAAAGGTGGCCCTCTGTTGTATAACGAAATTATGAGTGTCAGGGCTCGAGAAACGTGCTTCCATTATTGGGTGAAGCCATGCAAGAGAGAGGTTAATATTTGTGATTTGAACGAATGAGATTGAAGTTCGAGAAAGTTACGTTTCATGCAAAACGGTAAGGAATATGTTGTCCTGTGCCTCATGTCTCAATTAATTGTCTTTATGATTCCATTATTGTTAACATTTTGATGTGTTTAGGGTTTAGGATTAGGATGATTATTGTTTTTTAGTGGGCAATACTGTTTGGATGATTATTGTTTGACATATTTGGAAACTTAGAAATGATATTATTTTTAATAATAAGGTGTTTGATAGTCAAGAATTGTTTTATTCTGATTAGTATATTAATCCTTTGATATGTATCCCTATATTATTGTGACATTCATAGAACTTGTATACTATCTACATTTTTCTGATGCAGGATTTGGTTTGACAATAATCCTTATCGGTAAATCGTGATGACAGGAACTAAGATACTATAGTATTTTTTTTTATCCTTTTAGTGTATACACAATACATGTGTATATATTTTCAGTTCATTATTTTTCCTTGTAATTGTTAAATTTTTTACACTATCCAAGAATGATGATTCTTTTGTATTTGGATTTCGGAACTTTATGTTTAGAATAAGACGTATACGGTTTACATCGAGTATGTTAATGTTTTTTTTTTATGTTTTGACTATATTTATAAATAGGTTAGAATAATCTTAATACTCCTATTTAATTTTATTCATTATTGCCAAAAAATAAAAATTGTTACCATTCTCATTTTCTTCTGAAGTAAATCCATCTACGGATATAGTGTTTATTATCTGAAGCAATAAACTGATTTTTTCTTATACGGAGAAAAAAAAATATTATTGAAAATCAGCATGAACACGAGACATGGACTAGCACATAAGGAGAGTAAAATTGAAGAGAAAAGCAGCATTTTGTTATGCAATTACAGAGTAAAGCAAGAAAAGTCGTATATATCCACTAGCCATGCTATTTGTTATATAATACAATAATGTATTAAAAAACTTATTAATTAATGGTGCATTCATTAGTGTTCAAAATAATTTGATGACTAACGAGGGCTTGTAGAAGAGATTAAATTTCAACTGAGTAATAAATGTTATTCAAACTTTCAGCGAAACAGTCACTCACATACAGTATCGGATGGTATTGTTTACATTGACTTTTCAATAAACACTTTATAAAAAAAGAAAATAAAACAAAACATGTAATATTTCTTAGAAAAAGTTAAATTATTCACTTCTTTGATGAAATTATACAAACATATTCTGTTTTCGATTCGTATACTTATTTTCCTTAATTGTAAGAAAAATATTACAACAACATTTTTTACACTAACTCTGTCAATTATTTAAGAAAACAATATAGTGTGTACTCCGATAAGGATGTTACTATAAATATTAAAAAATTGAAAATACTTATAAAAACATAGTAAGCGATTAGTATAATTTTATCCTTTTTTAAGTTAAATTCAAATTATACATGAATCATGATTCTTCCTTTGTTCAAATCAAATGTGATTTTTTTAAGACTCTATATGTGTTGCATTTGGTAAATCACGCTTAATTAAGATATTGTACTTAGACAAGAGAGAAATAATGGTCGTTTTGAAAAATAAATTCAGAACGAATTTGTTACTATTAATTAATTTAAATATTTTTTACGAATAATAAATTAGAGAATTAAGTCTTATACACATGTTGAGTCTACATATATATAAAAGCAAGAGAAAAAAGGTGGCTTTTAACAAAACTAAACGAAAGAACTTTTATAAAGCTTGAAGTGAATCAATTAATTTTAGTATATTGTAAAAGAACTTTTATAAAGCTTGAAGTTAATTTATTTTACAGTTTCTATAAGTATTTCTCAAAAAGTTTATTGAAACAAAAACTAAGTAACCCTGTTACAGAGCCATCTGACATGAAAATCACATCCGGATAGAAGTTGGAAGTTATAACTTTGGCATCTTCCACGATTATTAATTAAAACAGATCTGATTTATCACGGCATAATAAGATGCATAAGGAAGGAAATTAAATAAACAGGAGTGTAGAAAGGGATAGTATTTCTCCTGTAGAGATACGTATCGATGTCTGGTTCGTGGCATTGAGTTGGATGATGAACCTTTAACACAAGTTGCAGTGATTAAAGAGCATGCATGATGCATCTCATCTTAAAAAACCCTAGCTAGTGCCTCCTACACTGTTGTAAAGATATCATTTTAATGGCGAAAAAGAAGGGGCACCGTTCAACCAATCATAAAACAGATATATCATAAAGCAACCAATTCTCATTGGCACCAGAACTTGTACGTCTTCCATGAAGCCAACAAGGGACCACAACACAACCCCTCCAAATTATCTTTGATATTTTTCCACGTCTTCTTCTTAGCATCCAACCAAAACTCTAAAGCGAAAATGATTTATTGTCCTTTTACAATATTCCTTTCTTTTCTTCAATAAACTACAAATATCTCCAATCCCAAAAAGAATTTAATTTCTACTTCAACGGTTGGCTTCAGCAGCGAATGGGAACCCCATCAACAAAAACAGATCATGCAGCTTCATAAAGAGAAGCTTACTTTCCAGTAACACAAAAACTACATTTAGAAAAAAAAACATATATATAATGTTGAATCGACCAGTTGAAGATTCAAATTCCAAAATAGAGGAGGCATGCGCATGATCAATACCTGTTGAAAGTTTACATTATCTAACTACAAGTGTAGTGTAGCTGAAATTCTATATTATGGAAGCATTAATATATATAATTAACTATGTACTATATATATAAGAAAGCTAATTAACTAAAGCTGAACACTAATCCTTCTACTTTAAACTAATTTCACAAATACTACTACCATCTACGTGACATATATATCTAAATCCACGTCCTCCATGATTCAATAGAGAGTATATAATTTGATTAATGATATCATTATCATACCAAATCATGGAGCAATTGTGTCCCCATGAGATTCCTATACGGCATGTTTTGTCCATCGCCATCCAAAAGAGAGTACTGAACTGTTTGACACTCTTCTATCTGGTCCCGTGGGTAGAACATGGAGCTTTGAGTCGCTGGCGGGAACGCTAAACTCACCCCGCTTTCACCCTGCTGCTGTAACCCTAGCGTCAACGACACGCCCCCACCGCCACCCTGGAACCTCTCATTCGCGTTGTCACCATCGTAACCAACCACGCCGGAGGACTGCTGCGCGTATGACGAAAAGTCAAGCTCCACCGACCCGAACGCCTCCGCGGCATGGCTGTTCTCATTCATCTGGTTGTCGTTTTGGACGCTTTTGCCGCTCTTCGTGTCGTTTTTGTGCTCCGTGTTGCTCACCATGGACGACACGCTCTCCGAGTCAATTCGGAGGAGCCGAGCCTGCGTCGGCTTCTGATCCTCGCGTGCCGCGTTTTGATCCCCCTCGGGATTGGTGCCTCCTCCCTCCGACGATGCTACGTCGTTTTGCTGCTGTTCCTTCTCTTCTTCCAAGTACATCTCCTCCACCATCGGCTTCCACAGCCTCACCCTGGCGTTAATAAACCAATTCGAAACCTGCTCCCAAATTCCACACTTTTCGGTGTCACCAAACCATATTAATTAATCAATCTATTCAATTTTCAACTTTCAACTTGCGTGCATGTAACAACAACGATTAATTTAGTTACGTTAATTAGCGTTAATATTCAAATGCAAAATTAAACGAAGATATATGTACACGTGCCTGGCTTCTGGAGAGACCAGTTTGGCGGGCTAGGATGTGTTTATCGACATCACTTGGGTACCTGCAAAGGTTTTTCACCCAAATCATTAATTAAGACTACATGTGACCTTCGATGGCACGTAGGAGTTACTAATTTATTAATGATTAGAGATAATTGTAGTGGGGGAAACGGGGCCCTACGTAGTAGTTGAGAGAAAGAGGCAATTCGAAACATTGTGATTATAATTTAATGTACAAAACAAAAATAAAATCATTCAAAATAAAGTGACAAAATACCGAAACATGGAATCTCAATGGTGATGCACAGAAGCTACCAAATTTAATTTCAATTCACATGGTTTCTTCTCGGGCACGAATCATTCATTCAGATTCTATACACATAAGAAACTTACGCTACTGTGCTACCAGCCTACCATCAACTGTTCTCGTCTATTGATTTGGAGAGAACATTGATTCCTTCGCAAAATCTATTCTGTAGCTTACTTTTTATACTCAGTTTCATCATATGTGCATAGCAATGAACTGCATAAAATAAGAAGAGAATAATAGTAGAGTAGGGAGGAATTACGGATGAAGAAAGTGCTCGAAAAGCCAAGCCCGAAGAACTGAAACGGATCGTTCGGGAAGGCCACGTTGGGGTCTCCAGGGATGGGTTTCCATCATGCTAATTTGTTGAAAGGCCCTTTGCTGTCTGAGTGATTGGTCAATGATTTTAAGCCTTGGTGTTTCACCCCTTGTTGTGCCTGGTGCAACGGGATCTTTCTCTCCCATAGCTTTTCTAGTAGCTTGAATTTGTTCCATGATACCATCTTTGAGACACCTAAAATGTCTAGACATGGCTCTCAAAGCCAAAGCCGAGTAAACTGTGGCTGCCCCGTTACCCGCCACTGCTTCAAAGGAGGAGACCACAGCCTTCATTTGGTTACAGTAATGTTTGTATCTTCTATCAACCTTGACAACAAAAAGCGTGAGCAAGTGAAAGAAAAGTAATATATAAATTTCACTTTGAAAGTTACAGCCACCTTGGAATTGAATGAATCTTTGCAAGATTTTCATTAAAGTAACAGAAACAAAATGAAAGCGAAGTTGCTAAGAAAAGGTAAAAGGCAAAAACATTAGGGGGTTTTGTTGTGAGGATAAATAAAAAGGGTCAATTGTCACGCCTTTGCATTGACGAAAAGGCCCGCACCAGCTGCTTAATTAGTTCGAGAATCAAAGCGGAAAGACCCCAATCCCATCAACCACCAACGAAAAGTTAAGAACATGGATTGTGACGGGTAATTCGATTGAAGTAAATGCATGGTTTTTACTCACTTTTTCCATGTTATGTGGAACAATTACACAAAAGATATTTCCTTGGCAAGTACAAACTCATCTCTTAAATGAAGCCAAACAAAAATAAGAATATTTGAAACACATGTACCTCTTCCAGCATCGAGAGCAGCCTTGTCTTTCTCTTCTGCAGTTCCACGAACTCTAGAGAGCTAAGAGAATGGTTCTTTGAGGAACCACCACCGTTGGTACCCTCTTCCCACTTGCTCTTTTGAGAGTGCTTCTGCTTTTGCACATCATTTTCCTTTGTTCCGAGACTACAAAACTCGTTCAGAAGGAGCTGTGCAGGCACCAAGAACTTGGAGTTCTTGATTAGAAAATGCCCCTGATAAATATTTGCTGCTTTGTTAGGACTCATATACCCGTCTTGCAACATTTGTTGTTGTTGTTGAGCATTGACTGATTTTCCAAAATACCCCTCTCTTGAAACAAAATCAGAAAGATGCTGATGATGGTTTGTTTGTCTTAGCTCAAAAGATTGCAACCCAATACTCGAAGGGTTGGTTGAACTGAGAGAGAGTGAAAGGCCTTGACTAGGCCTTTCGTTACCTTCACAAGGGAACACACACCTTAAGGAAGAATCATCAAGCATTAACCTGTTCTCTTGCCACGGGGCAGAATCATGGGCACCACCGACTATTAAATTTTCGCTACTTGTTTCAGAAATCCCTGATGTGAAGTCTTGCTTGTTACTATACTCATGCTGGTTATAAAAATTGCAAGAAGACTCGTTCATAGTTTTGGAAGGACCCGCGTGTTGACTTGATTTGCCGAAGAAACTTTTCCACATGACCCCGTTGCTTTCACTGTGTGGATGGAGATTCTTGGAAAACCCTATCATCTCCATGCCAGTGGTGAGGTTGAACATCTCTGGGTCGGTCACAAAGCCTTGGATGTGGTTCATCAGATGGGGTTGGAGAGTTGGGCTGTTCGATGACACATCTGAGTAGAACAACCCAGTTGATGAAGCCATGTCCTTGGATTTGTCTTCACACAATTGCCGAGCCATGAAATTAAAAACAAATATTGTTTTCACTTCTTGTTAATCTATGTCCCCAGCAACACTTTTCGTTTAAAAGGGATGCCTTTTCATCAAGGTTGATTATCCTACAATAAAGCAAAGAAATAGAACTCGTCCAATAGTTAGAAACTAAAGAAAGCAAGAAAATAAAATTTTATGCGTTTGTGTATATATATATGTGTATGGCTGATGACTGATGAGTATATATATTTTGGTTCTTTGAAAGTGAAATAATTGAAAAAGTGTAAGATCTTACCGTAATGGAAGATAAGTGGAATAGGAGGATTAGGGTAGGTGGTTATTGGATGAGAGTGGTGTTGAAGGTGGTGGTGATGTTGATGGTGAAGCTGTGGATGGAAATTGATGAAGAGGGTAAATTAGAGGGGAAGTGGAAGGTGTTTTTCCTCAGTGTTGTGCTTTAACAAGGCAACATGAGGGTACCATGAAAACCAACCTAGGAAGAAAGATGAGATATACTTCCTCAGAAATAGAAGATCAGATAGGGGTGATGATGACCTCCATGCTATGATCATCATTGATATGCCTGCTGCTCCAGAGCTTCCCCCTCTCTCTCTCTCTTTCTACCTATGAAGAGAAGTGGGTCAATGCAGAAAGATATATTAATACAGGTATACAGCCCAAACAGTCTTCATTTAAATGAAAAAAATATCAAGGAAATTTCCTCAATTATTTCTTTCTAATTATTAAAAAAATCCCACAATCACTAAAATCAATCATATTGAAATTTCATCTTAAATTGAACACAAATAAGTTTATACAATATATATATATATATATATATATATATATATATATATATATATATATATATATATATATATATATTTTAATCTTCTATAAATATTAATGAATTTAGTTTTAATGACCGTGAAAGGTTTTTATTTCATCGTTATTGATGCATTGTTGTGATACTTAACAGTAATGTATATAGGTTAAATTCTTAGAATAATTCACTTTTAATAAAAAAGAAATTAACCTCAAAGTACACGTAACATGGACCAGCAGCAACAACATAATAAAGTAAGATCGTCCTTTGCCTCATATATGAAACTAACTGTGTACAAGCCGCCGCAAGAGTTGTTCTTGCATTTGCTAACAACGTGGTTTTTCACAATAATATACAGTAGACCTATTTCTTAACAAAACTCCTAATTTTACAGAAATTCATTTTTTAATTTGTCCTTTTATGTTTTTATTCATAAAAAATGTTAAGAATGTAAAAAATAATAATTAATTATTTCTTTGCATGTATGAAAAAGCCAAATATATATATATATGCGCCCGCGCTCCAATACCAAATTAACAATAATGATTTGTTATTGTAGGCTCCGTCGAATTGTGGAAAGCAATTATTTTTAAAACATTTATAAAAGAGAAAAACAAATAACTTTTTTCTGTAAGTGAAAACTATTTTCTTATCTTAACTTTCTTCTCTAAAAGTTATTTCAGAAAAGTTTGTCCACCATGACCCAAAATGCCAAATGAATATAAATTATTTTATTAATTTGCAATCCAAATTTAAATTTTAAAATGTATATATATGTGGGTGTGATTTAAAAGAAAAATGGGAAAAGGAAAAGGAAAATCTTTGTAGGAACGAATCCCTAGATTGAAGTCATTCCTAAGTAAAGTGTTCTACAGGCTTTTTCAGATGGGTTTCAGTGAGAAGGGTAGGGTTGTGTTGGATGAGTCTGGTGGGTCCTCATACTGCCTCCTTATGTTGTTGTCTTCCAAAACAAAAGCTACCTTAGTTATTCTCTTCTGTTATATGTCAACACAGATAAATAGGGTGAAGCTGCTCTGCTGTACTATCCATAAGTGTATACCTGATACACATGAGATATCAAATATTTTATCACTATAGAATTTATTATTATTTTCTTTTACTTTATTGCCAACACAGAACCAGAGTTTATTAAATATCAAGTGCTGAGTTTAACTCACCATTCCATGATAGTACAAAAGCTGAGATTGAATGGAGAAAGTGTAGGTATGCTTGGATTCGAGTACAATATGTTTTTCTAAATGGAAAATGGTTGGTCATCACTAGTGTTTACATTGAGGAAAAGAAGACAGAGAGAAATAACAAATATGACAAGTGATACTTCTTTCATTTACAGTACTAAATGTTCTTAAAAAAATGTCTTGCTATAAAAAAATAGATTTTTGTTTTAGTTTTTAAAAGAAAAATATCTTTAATTATTCTAATCCATAGATATTAAATGTTATTAATTTCTCAAAATATTAGAAATTATAATTCTACCATTGTCCTCTTCATGTATTAATTAATTAAAGATCTTTTCGAAAAAAAAATGTTACAGTTACAAATAAATTATATATGTGTTATGTAATATGACAATCATTTTATTAACTGTTGAACTTATATTTAAAATTCTTGGATATGTCTTGAAAATCAATTCATAAATTACATTTTAGATAATGATTTATACCTTTAAATTAATAGAATAAGTTGCTGTGGAGATGTTTCAGTCTTGTTTAAACAAAGTGTATTATTTGTCTAATAAGAAAAATTTAGAAAAATAAATTATACTTAAACTTACTTTTTAACAACAGTAATTATTTTTAAGTATAATTTATTTAATATATAATTTAATCTTTTTACATTGTTTTTTGAGTTTTTTTACCAGTAAATTTCGAATATGGGTTTCAACATTACTTCTAGGGTATAATTGATGAAAAATGAGGTATTTTTTGTAAAAATTATTTTCTTGAAAATTTTCACCAAACAAATAATCATATTAAAAAATTTTGGTAGGTAAGTAAACAACAATGATAGCAATAATTAAATTTCTCAAATTTATAAAAAAAAATAAAATAAAATGATTCAAATTTAAAATATAATATACAAATCCACTCCTGAATGTCCAGGGAGGGGGTGTTGTAATAGAGACAAAGTGTTGGTTAGAAAGAGTCACATACATAATGACATAAAGGATGGTTGCCATGGAAAGGAAGGAAATACTTTTAAATAAGATTTAATTGATATTAAAAAATGCTTAAATACAATTAATGTTAGGGATAGTTTAATTTTAACTAGACATCATTAAACTCTTAAACTATAAAATTGATTATTTGTGAAGGAATTATATTTACTTAGATTTAATCACTTTAAGATATTAAAATTTCAATAATTAAGTGAATTGACATGTAATTTGAACACAACTTATAAATTTGAGTTGTACGAGGTTTCATGAAAGCCAACTATAATATCTCACCTATCAATTTACAAACTAAAATATGCATATCAACTCTTCAAGAATTTGTATAGAATTTATTTTCTATCTTTTATTCTTTAATTGAAGCAAATATATATATATATATATATATATATATATATATATATATATATATATATATATATAACTTATTCTAATAAGCAAGCCTTTTATGAACATGTTAGTCCCTTAATTATATACCTGAAATTAAAAATTCACTACTTGTAAATTTGATACACTTGCTAAAATACTTAATAATGTTAAAAAAAAAAGCATAAATGTTATGCTAGATTTGATGCTAGGGGTGAGATGAGATTAAGGACGAGAATGGTAAAGCGTTATATGATTATAAAAGCTTACTTAAGTAATACTTACAACTTTCCTAAGTGAAGCTTATTACTATTTAAATAAACAAAAAGGACGGAACACTATGTTAAATAAAAATATATAGTTTAAGTGGTGTTTTATTTTAACTTAAGTAAAACGTACAAATTGAGATCAAACAATTATATATTATATAATAGACAAAACAAAGTATGTCTCAACCTAAGTATAGTGTGAAAAAATATATTAAAACTTTCAAAGTGAAACTTAAAAACATTTACTAAAAAACTTTATCACAGATTCACCTTTTCAAAAGATTTTGCTTCCCTAAAATAGTTATGAGTCACTAATCACCAATTATAAGGTTGGATGTCGTTAAATCCAAACTCATGCAATTTTTTAGTTTTAATCTAAGTTTTTGTTTAGTTATATTATTATTTTGTATTTTTTATGTTTGTATGAAGTTGACCACCATTTAATTATTTTTTGAAATTTCTAGAATATAATGCTTTCACTTAACTTTAATTATTAGGGAATGATTAGACATCTTTAAATCTCTAATTTCAAAGTTTATTTGGAATTTGCGAAAAAAAAATAGTATTATGATAAAATAAGTTATGTTCATTTACTTAAAAAATTAATATTATATATTACGTTCATTTTATTTTTTTTAGGATTTGATACTTCAATTTATATCTATTTAATACTTGTTAATATGACACACTTTGTTAAAATCCTTAATAGATAGTGGCTTTTCACGGTTGATGTTGGAAATGATGAAGGGAATCAAACGACGAAAGAAACAGATACAGAGATATGTTGGTTTGTTTTCCAGAGAAGGACTTTAATGCCAGTTCAATTTTATTTAAAATAAAAAACTATTTATGTTTATTCAAAAAGAAATCAGTAATAGTTATTATCAGATAAAAAAGATTATCGATAGCATTAGGGCAAAATCCATATAGGAAAATCCATTTAATTTTATACTTATTATTTTAAGAAAATATCCATGTTCAAATTTATATTCTCGTATTTTTTACACGTTAAATATTTAATAAAGTTCCCTTTAATTAATTCAAATACAATCTCTCATTTACTTAAACAGATTGAAAAACACATGAATATTAAATTAAATGTCAAAATTTAATAACTTTTTTAATTAGAAGCAAAATACATAATTTAAATGAAGAACATCTTCAAAATAATAGTAATTTTTATTTATAAAAAAGTTACTGATAAAACTGTGAACTTATTTAAAAACGTAATTAAAAAAATTTAAGTTCTAATGATAAAAGAATAATAAATACATTATGCGAGTGTAAATTTAAATAATATAACATCCATACCAGTATCAGCAACTTTTCATTGATAATTATTCATATTGAAGACAAAGTTTGATAAATAAATAGTATATTCATTACCAAAAGCAGAATTTATAAGCATAGCTAACAAAGCCACTAATGTTCCCAGCTGCATTGTTTGGATGGTATGTTAAGATGAGGTGATCCTATCTTTTCCCATCTAAATCTTAAATTAATTGGTGAATTAAAGTACTCCACCCATTCTTCTCTCTCCATTTTGCATGGGAGGGACCGCATCCTTTATCTTTATTATTCTTCATCCAAACATGCCCTTCCACGCGCATCAACTTTCGCAAGCAGTAGCCATAAATGTCAATTAATGCTACCTAAGTACAATTATCAATCAATCATGATCATGATTATTCACATTTAAAAACCCCGTTTTTCTTAATTGCATCAAAAGTTTAGTGAACATTATCACTACTACTACTAATTCCCTTCATCCAATTCAAGGCAATTCGAACAAATAATTATGTAAAGCACAATTAAAATTGTGTCTTACCAGCTATAAGGGAGTGTTTGTCCATTCAATACTTTCATGTTGGCAAGAGATCGTTGTTGGCCAGCTCTGGTTTTGCGTTTCGTCGTTTTCAATCAAAAGCACGTCCAAACACAACCTTGTTTTGCATCAAATCAATGTTATAAATTTTTGTGGCAAAGAAAAAATTCTTGGTTGATTTCCAAATATTCTTAGTTGATTTCCATTTCAACAACGTTAATGAAGGCAACCAGATATAATCACGCTGTATGTTATGTATGGTATTAATGTTCCTGTAAATCCATTCATATTCCTAAAGTTGCATTCAAAAATTTTGAAAATAGACAAAAAAGTTATTTGTTGTTTTGACTTTCAATGTGAAATTGAAATTAATTGTAGACAAATTATTGTAATCCGAGAACGCCCTTAGCAGTATATATTTGTATATAAATTTACAAAAATAAATTTAATTTAATCTTGTTTAGAGAAATAAAGAAAGAGTTTGAGTAAAATAATTTACGCTTAACAATTTTCAACATTGAATTTTATTTCAGAAAGTTTAGTGAAAATCATTCTTATATATTTGAAAGTACTAACTTTATTTGTGTAAACATTACTGAAGTAAAATATAATATTTTTCTTGACTCGAAGAAAAATATTTTTCCTCTCTGAAAAAACAAAATATTAGCTTTTATGTTTCAAAAGAAATTAAATTTAAAGTTAAACATAGTTTTTCATGAATTAAAGAAATTTCAATGGAAGAAATATATAATTTGGAGCGTCGTGATAAAATCTATCCAACACTATTATTTTAGGTTTGATGCGAAAAAAAAATTGTTTTTGTATGTGCTTTAATAAATAAGGGTATGCATTAATTTAAAAGTGATACTTAAAGTTTGTTTACGCTCAATCTTTAATTGAATTAATTGTATGTTTAATGTATGTAAGGTATGTAGGTTAGTTTTAATTTTGTTAGTGAGTTAGATGTGTTTTTTTCAGTTGGAGGGTGAAAACAATATTAGATGTGTGAGCTTAGAAAGAAAGAGTAATTTGGGAACATTATTTTTTGGCTTCTTCAAAAGTAGAACATTCAATCTTTCTTCACCTTCAACCTCACTTTCTCAATTTTCTCACTCACTTCTTCTCTTTTCCTCTATAGAATTCAACTTTTGAGATAGTACAAATGGAGTATTGGTTATCAATTGTGAGCTTTTTTTGTATAAGATATTTCCTCCAAATTCTCTTAACTTTTCATATCTTCTCTTTTGAGGCATGCATGATGGATTTCTTGGGGGAAAAAAGGACTTTTTGGATTTTAGGTTTAATTATAGAAGTTTTGATAATTAGGTTAGCCTTTTGAAAGTGAGTTGGAAGTTTCTTGGGTGCTCTTAATTCATCTCCCTTTTCAAAAACTTATATACCTTAAAGCATAACAAACCTAAAATAAGAGAAGTTAACTTTATTCAAATTTTTAATTTAAGCTATAGTTGATAAATTAGTGATAGTTAGTGCAAGATTCTTACATACGATGATTTAAATCAAATTGGAGCTTTATTATTGGCGACACTTTGCAAAAACATTATTTTATAATTTACGAGCTTACGGTTCTGAGACCATTCACTTTATATTAAATTTGATTTGGATAATTATAATTCTTCAGTAAGTACATATATATATATATAGTATTTTTGTTTTAAATAAAAATAGCAATTTTATGATGGTTATTTTTACTTTTTCTAATAGTCTTTTTTGTTTTTTTGAGTTTGAGAAGTATAGAATTAAAGTGCACTCAAATATAGATAAAGATAGGTTTTAAAGTCTGACACATTTATGGAAAAAATGAGTAGTTATAAATAAGATTTTACTTTTCTTAAAAAATAGTAATTAGCTAATTTTGGAATTATAAATAAGATTTTACTTTTCTTTAATATTTTGCCTCCTCTAACTAATTTAATTTTTCTCTTGAAACAGATTTAGCCTCTTAGAAGATTAGTTTCCTAAAAATGTTATTTATTTTCATGAATTTGGTTTGGTCTCTTATATGTTTGCATTTTTCTTATCCTTTATGATATTTATTTCGTGACACATTGATAAACTTGAGATGTTAGTCTAACTAGAACATCAATGTTCCATAGCGATATTTTCTATAAAAGATAACGAATTATCAGTTGTTTTTGGACTTTTTTTAATATCTAGCATTAGTAGTACAGATTTTAATTAAATATTAACAGTATTTATATGTTTGTCCATACTTCCTTTCTTAATAAGATAATAAGACAAGGTGAGAATAAGTAAAGGAATTGTAACATTACTGAAAAAGAAGGGTGATAATTGGAAATCATATAACACGTAAAAAAATAAACAGAAACATTATTAAAATAAAAAATGTTATTATTTTTTTGGAGAGAATTGTAAGTTGAGAATGAAAAGAAAAGAGAGTGTGATAAAAAAAGGTGGTTGGTTGGTGTTTGTGGTCCTTTTTTTCTGTTTTGTGTGTTGAAGGTTGGGTTGGGGCAGCTTTCTCCGCCGCTTGCCAAATTTCTCTTCTTCCAACCCAACCATGACATCACACACTTTCTCTCTCACTTCTCTGCGCATGCTTTCATCCCCTCCAACCACATCAAATATTAATTCATTCATTTTTTTAATCATACACCAACAACTACTAATTAAGGACTTAATAATTATTTTTATCAAAAATTATAAGTAAGAATATTTACTCTTCAATTTCTTTATTATTATTCTAAACCTAAAGATAACAAAATCAAGACAAAATACTTCGGGAATATTTAATCGGAACATTCATCATGTATTTATTATACTACTTACTTATTTATAGATACGAGATCATATTTATTTGTTAACATATCTTATCATGGGTCCTCCGCAATGTTAATATTATTTATTTTTTAAAGTTTCAATTATATATTTGTGGTCATATACTTATGATCAAGAATATACTCTGTTTGTTAATGTTAACAAAGTGGTAGAGGGAACTGCATAATTGTTGTGCACACAAGTGTGTGGAATCACCACATCTCTCTTAAACCATAACCATAACAAATAAACTCATATTTTAACATCAATTTCACTTAAATCCTCATGATAGTTTCTCTCACTTACATAATCTTAACTATAATTTTTCTTCTGATCTCTTTCAAAATAAGATATTACAGTTTATGAAATTTAAATCTTGAATTAAATTGTTTATATAATGTATGTTTGATCATTTTTATTCATTTTAAATATTTATATTTATTTTTTATTTGTTATTATGTGAGAATGTACGACTATCGATTATTAGGTAACTTTAATTATTTTCTTTGATTCTTAAATCATTCTATTTGAAAAATTATACAATTTTACATTATCTCTTAATAATTTAACTAATTTAATATCCGTCAAGTCCATTCAAATCTTTAAAGTATTTTTTCTTTTAATAATTACAAAAATTAAAAAATTATAGTTATCATAAATTTTAAATTATGTGTACTTATTTAATTTTTTTCATAATTATATAATATTACGCAATTTAACACTCTATTTTTATTTATATAATTATAATTTTTCCTTAAAGCTTCACAGTGAAAAAAAAAAGTGTGTGTATTTTTTATATTGAATCTTTAATAATATTATATTTTATGTTATGATTTTTATTTTTTAAGAAAATTATATAATTATAAGAGTTGAAATTATGTGAGGACAATTATTAATATGGATACGGATATAATCGTTGGTGGGTGAGGATGAGAATGAAACACAAATTTCATATCTAACCATAATAAAAATAAAAATAAATATGAATTTTAGTATAGTTAAATTCAACTTAATCTTATTATCTTCCTATCTTACGAAACACCAATTATGTTCAAATAAAGTATCTTAAAAGTGTGGGTAAAAAGTACAAATTGTTGATATATTAACCCTCAAGCGATTTTACAACTATAACTTTATAATTGAAAAAGAAAAATACCATATCTTTTTATAAACACAGACCATTTGTCATATAATTTTTTATTTTACCGAAAAATTAATTGGTTGTTAATTAATATACCAGATATAGTTTTCCATAGTTCTATAACCATCCTTGCTAGATCGGTGTTATAGGAATCATAAGGCTTTTAATGACGCTCGGATTGGAACAAATCCAATCCCCAATTTGTAGATACTAAAACTATCTTAAAACTTAGGAAGGTACAGATACAAATATATTTAACTAATGTTTAAAAATAATGTTAAAACTAGACTAAACAACCCATAATATAGGACTAAATGATAATACATTTTGGTTTCTCCTAGAAAAGATAAAATCAAAGGAAATAAAATAGGTGCAAGTCCATCCTTGCTCACCAACTTGAAAATATTTAACTATTTATTATGAGCACCTTTCAATTTAAAATAAATATTTTTATTTACATGCTTTTATTTATCTTTATATTTTAAATAGCATATAACTTAACTTTTTAACTCTTGTTTTGTCTATCCGTCTTCGAATAACTACTATACTTTCAAGAGATTTATATGTGATTAATGGATTTGTCTTCCGTTCAAGAGACACAAAAGGGAAGAAATATTTACCCTCTTTTAATGAAAAAAAAAGTGTAAGGAAAAAAATAATATTTCTACTTTTTCCTCTCAGGAGTATCTCAATCTATTGGACAGAAAATATTCTCATACATGAGATTCTGTTAGCTAGTACAATCTTTTGAGTATTGGTAAAATGAATCAATAAATAAATAATTCTCATTGAGGATTGTATTTAAATCATATATTAAGAGTGAATCAATAACAATTTTGCTTAATTTTTAAATGAGTATTCGAATATAATACATAACAATAACTATTTGATGATTCTGGACTACCATTGATTTTACAAATCTGATCAATTTTAAATCATGCGTATTTAAAATTTTAAAACTAAAATTAAAAAACTAATAATATTTGATCATGTGCTATAAAAATCTATTGCTACCATAAATAAATGGTACTTTGAGGACTACCTAATACACTTTCACCCACACACACATGTATATATATAACACTACCAGAAGTATGTAAAAAATATATTTTCAATTTTTGAAAGAAGTGTTCCAATATTTGCTTAAAAAAATGTATAAGTTAAAAGAAGAGACACAACTCAATTACTTATAATTGAATCACATGTTTAATCTGATAAGAGATTTTTATAAAAAAGTAAATAAACTTGTTATATATGATAGTAGGAGAGTGTTTACTCCATAGAGTGGCTACTATATGGGGAAGGTTAGCTGAGGCAGCTAGCACTGTACATGCACAACAGAACAGTGTAATTAAGGGATCAAGAAGATGTGTGTGGCTATGGGAGAAGGAAGGGTCAATTGGGCAGTCCACAAATGGCGGGGGATTGTGTGAGTGAAAGTGTGATGAACTCAGAGTCATCATTTCTGCAACATTTTCTAACAGGGTTTGAAACTTGTAACTAGATGCCTTACAACCAGGCTATAACCATTCTAGGGTGGTCCATCTTCATATTCCTTTATGCACATAAAAAATACTAACCTCTTTTGAGTCGTACATACAGGTATATTTGTGGTTCCTACTTAGGACCATCCTAATCCTACACCCCCAGCTAGGGTTACTGCTTTTGCTCTTCTAGGGCACCTAGGCATGCAAGCCCTAAACAGAAAAATCATGCAGCTTTTATTAATTACACCATATCAACTGTGTCTCGGATTGAGACATGGTAGACTAAAAAAAAAACCAACATCCCCAAACTATGCTCCTACCTTCCATCATTAACCTACACAATAAGATTAATTACATTCTTCTGTCCCCATAATTAAATCATCAAGAACCTCCAAGTTTTGCCACTGTAACCCATGTTTAAGAACGTGAATTTACTGCACTCCAATCAGATTCATTCATTAGTCCAACCAAGGTTTGACTCATTTATTACCACTCGCTAATATGTCATTTTATGTGCATATAAATATTACTAAGAGGGGAGAATTGAGAGAACCATGGTGAGAGAAAAGAAAAGTATTGTGATAAAAAAAATCCATTCAATTACTAATACAGTTAGGGTATAACATAAGTATTTACCAAAGAGAGCTGATAGCTAGAAGAGGATACTAGATCGTAATAGAATGATTAATCCTAACTACTTCAGTTACACTACCTAACAGCTGACTAATTGGACTCAGATTATTTTTATGAACTTTTTGAAAGACATATCTAGATAAATCTTTTTATAAAATAAAAAAAAAAGCTTTTCCAAACATTACTATATAAGTAAATTAAAAATATTTTGAATTTTTTTTTATTTTCTTCTATTGTGAGTACTTTAAAATAAATTTATTCAATAAAATTTAAATATTTTTACACATTAAGAAAACTTTATTTTTATTATTTATATGTTTACCTAAAAAAAAATAAATGATTTTGTTTTTATAATTGACAATAACAAATTTATATAAATGAGTCAATAAGAGTGTCACAACTCGTATATAAAGAATAAAAGTAAAGAAAATAAAATAGTTATAATATGTCACTAAATCAACATCTCTCCCTTATAACATAAATCAAACTATTACATAATTTAAAAACTAATTTACTATCTTTTAAATCAACTTACTTAGTATAGGAGTCTACATCTCGAGTCTTGAGATGCTTGTGTTTGGTATCGACATAGATTCTTCACCTACCTAATTAAAAGAGAGTGATTTCTTTCTCTCATGTCCTTGGTGAGTGTAATGTACCTTACAAAACAAATGTTCAACTAATTCTACCTTCTACGTTATAAGTATTTCTCACTTTCCACTCACCAAGTCAAACCTCTTGCATCTTAAACCAAAAAAAAAAAGTTAATTTATAACATAGTAGGACTAGATTATATTGCTTCTTTATGTTGACTAAACTTATAATTTCCAAATCCTTACTGACTTGTCTACTACATTATCCTCAATTGCACCATTCAATAAGCCTCCATATTATACAATTTTAAAAACTACTTAGCTTATGTAATTGGTAAAATAATAGTTCCTTATGCAAGTGATAAGACTAGATAGTAAGACTACAAGATCTTCACTACTGCTTTTTTATATTGAGACACTTTATATGAGGTAATTATGAAGCTATTTGGAGCCCTCTGACTACAACGTAACACAATTCTCACCCGACTACCCAGCCTTATAATATTCTTCTACATTATCTTAGTGCTTTCAAACTTATATGTTCAAGAAGATCTATACCCCTAATGATTTTATACACAATACTAGACACAAAACACCAATCAGAGTATGAGAATATCGCTTTAGATATTTATTTGTGATCCAATCCAAGCCTTCACTCGAATTAAATTAAACACTTCCTTAGTATTTCTCACTTTACTCCTAAAAATAATACTATTTACAGTAGCAACCTACATACATCTCCAAATTATATTGCTCTTATTAGTTTAAACTGAACCAATGAAGGTGTTTATTTTGGTATATTCTGATATGTTGTAACAATACCAACCCATTTATCTGATTACTTCTAAATATTCCTTGCAAATATACACCAGTGTTAAATTGAATTCTCACCCTTCTCACACATGACATATATCACCACTTATTACAGATATATATCACCACTTATTACATACATCTGTGTGCGTCTTAGTATCACCATTCTTTCAAATCCATTCATCTTCCTTCCCATTATCTAGCATACACTTTCTCATTTCATGCATTAAGATATACATCCGAGATTTCTCAGATTCAAACATTTTCTTCGTCGTTCTAAATTTCATTTCCAAGACCCCTCATTCATTTACCCATCTCCCCTAGTCTAACCTGGTGAGTCTCATTAAGTCATATCTTTCTTAGATCGAATTTGATTTCTTTTATTCTAAAATGTATTTTTCTCAAATCAATTTTTGTTTTGTTTAATTTCACATACTTTCTTTAGATCTCTCACTACTAAGATTTAAAATTATTTTCATTTTTATTATCTAAACTCCTCCTATAATTATATTTTGAATCAAAAACATCTTTTCACAACCCATATGTTCTTTTTCCAATCTCCATTTTATTTCTATAATAAAGCGAGTTTAAATGTTTCTAATTTTGTAATGCCTAAATTTCCTCATCATTAGATTTGCATATATTCTCTCGATTTATCTATGTAATTTTTACGCAATTATATTTTCAATTTCATATAAATTTTTTTCAAAATATTTTGATTTCATTCAAACTTTAGATGGGATCTTAAATAGGGATAAATAAAATAAAAGAAGAGCTGTAATAGTAGTTTTTATCATTCCAACAAATTATAAATACTTTCTTTCTACTTAGCTAGTTTCTTTTAATATTGTATATCATACCACTCGAAAAACTCATTCTTCCTATAATTGCCCCCTACTCACAAGCATATATATATATATATGGCATCGATTTTACTGCAATTCAGAATACCTAGATAATCTTTCCATAGTGTATTGATCTATACTCCAATACATTTTGTTGAAGTGATTTTGTGATATGCATTTTGTGTTATTGATATTTTTGTGCAGGAAAAAATAATATTACTCATATTTTGTTATGTGTCTTTTTCTTCCTATACATGTCATTTCCTCTGTCTTATTACAACTGTCGGTTCAAGAATTAATAAACAATTGTAGCAGTTTCATAAAATTAATTTTATTTGTCATAAATTTATTTATTTCGTCTATTGTCCGTCATTAATTAATATACAACTTAATTAGTGACGGAACGAAAATTTTAAGAGTTAAAATCTTGAAATAAAATTTTAAAGAGTAAAAGTATAATTTAATATATATATATATATATATATATTAAATTATACTTTTAC
>Ga0209700_101680_pt1 | contig 45829 bp, 14 predicted proteins | sample SiratroredBW_FD_187528 | JGI IMG/M metagenome (GOLD analysis project Ga0209700, IMG submission 187528) | Root nodule microbial communities of legume samples collected from California, USA - Siratro red BW (SPAdes) (version 2) | ecosystem: Host-associated > Plants > Roots > Nodule | place: USA...
TATATATATATATATATATATATATAAATTTATTATATAAATGTTTATAATAAAATTTTTAATAATATTATTAATAAAATAGTTAATGAAATATAAATATTATTATAATTTAATAAAAATAAATATTTAAAACGAAAATAAATTGTACAACAATAATTATTTTATTGTTATAAAATAATAATAAATTTAAATTTAATAGTGAAATTATTTTAAAAATTTTAATTTTATATTTTTTAAAGATAATCAATTTCAATCAAATTAATATTTATAATAAGTTAAATTTTATTTTAAAAATAATTATGTAATTTAATATTTTAGAGTTATTTTTTAAATATCTTATCAATTATATTAAATAAAAATATATTTTATTTTTAATTATAAAAATAATTTTATAATTTTATATATTAAAATAATTATTATACTTATCATATTATTTATAAATTTTCATAAACTTTCTTGACAAATCTGACTATCTTTCTTTTAATCCAAATAACTTTATACACTTTTATCTCGAATCAATTCAAATTCACTTCTTTAAATTTCTTTCTTAATACAAACTCCATTAAGTTAGAAATATATTTTTATAACTTTTAAATTTCCACAAATTTTTTTTATCTTTGATTATTAACGCTATACTCACTTTTAATAATATGATATGTTAAAATAATGTGAAATGATTTCTTTTATTTTTAACTAAAATATTTTTCAATTCTCATTTGTAGTTTTGTGCATTTTACACATGCATCAGTTCCAAAGTTATGGAATATCATGATATCCACGAGTGCAAATCTCAAGACTCTTTACATGAAACAAATAAATTGTTTTCCATGTTCGAGGATTTTCATTACATGAGTTATTTTATTAGGTTTTAATTTAATTTTTATAAATTTTATTATTTTTAAAATCATTTTATGATTTTTACTCATTCCAAAAGCTTATGCCTCACATTTTTATTAATATTTGGTTATTTGTAAAAATATATATATTTTTAAGATAGAGAAATAATTTTTTATTCTTACATAGTTTTGTTTTTTTATGTCATGTGAGCATCTTCCTATGAGAATTATGACATAGTATATGACACGTATAAAAGCGTAGAAAATAAAACTTAAGATCATAAGAATTAAAGAAAATATTTCTTTTAATATAAAGAAGAAACGATGGTGAAATTATTTCTTCCTAAGTTCTCTAGGTGTTTTTCCATATTTTTTAGTGGTCTCATAATCTTGGTTTTCTTTCTTTTATTATTTTTATTTTTGAATTTAAGAGATAGACTTCTCTTATTGATTTTTCTTAGTTCTCAGCTTTTACTTTTTTACTTTAGTGGGTTAGTTTGATGGTTGTGGTTTCGTTTCTTTCTTTTTACGAGTTCTTTCTTTTCATGAGTTTGGTCTAACCCTCATGATATTGTTTTATTTTTTAATTTTAAATAAATTCAATATGATGACTTTATACCTAGCATGATTTTTATTAAAAAAATAATTCTCTATAATAAAAATATATATTTCTTTCAACAAAAGAAAAACATTAATAAGAGTTATTCTATCGTGGATGTGATATCATAGAATGACTTCTTCAATGGAGATGCTCTAAGATTTACATAAAGAGTATATAATCTTTCATCTTAATACTTAATTATATAATACCCTAGAAAATAACTTTAGATTATAAACGTTTAAAAGCTATAATTTAACTTTAAATATAAATAAGATGACACCTAAATATATTTTCTTTTACAAAAAAAGAAAATTTTATATAAATAGGAATATATGTATTCAGGTTTCATTCTTATAAAATCATCCATCTCTCAAATGCAATTCTTCCCCTTTTGTATATTTTCTCTGTAAACTCTACATTCCTTCCTTATCAGACTAACGATCGGAGATCACCATTAGATTTCTAGCGTCAAGTAGAGCAAGAGTGTTCAATAAGATTCTTGAGTATAGTACTTTATTTTCTGCTCATCTTCCTCAGAGTCAGTTTTAGGTCAATTTCATTCTTGGTAGGGGTATTTTTTATGTGTCCTCTGAGGCATCAAAATGAGTTTCTATTGATCCATTATTCTAATAGTGTAGTTTAATCATTTATCAGAAGTTCTTGGTACATATTAGGTTGCCCATGGTTTTAGGTTTTTGGAACTCCTTTAAGGGTCTCTACTTTATACAAGTAAGGAAAACTAGTTTGAATGATTTTAATAGATATTGTGATTACTTGTCTTATTGAGTATGAATTGGATGAATTTGAATTAAATTGAATGAATGTTTATTTGTTATGATATAGTATAAATGTTTGTGAATGATATGGAATGGTGATAAAGACATAGTATCTTTAAAAAAGGAGATACCCATGTTGAGATTGTTAGGATGCACATTGTTTGAAGATTTGTCGAGAAGGAGATATCCTAACTCTACTGATACCTTGGAGTCACATAGATGAAGGGTAACAAGTGATGAGAGTTTAAGGAGGTCCAGTTAATTGAGACTACAGTTTGAAAGAGCTGGTCAAGATAGATATATAGATTTACCTTGTCAGATGAGGTTATGTTCATTTGGGATTGTGTTGATTAATAGTTGAAAGGGTCATCTGGCAGGTGCTAGCCTCTAAGTCTAACTCAATGCACGAGTCTTCCAGTAGTAGAGAGTCAAGTGTCTTTGTTTATGAGTCAATATATATATGATATGAATTATTGTAGAGATGTGATAATGACAATGTGATGTATGAGATGAATCATGGAAGTTTGATCTTTGTATTTTTGTTGAGATAGGAATTTAATTTATGAATATACTTTTCTTTAAACCATCTACCTTACCCTAATTTTTGTGCTGTTTGTTTTATTTTTAAATCTACAAAGATCGTGTGTTACATGTGAGCAGCAGATGATTTGAAAGGAGGTTTGACTCCTCATTAAGCTGATGGAGATTTTAGTTTATTTAATTTTGTGATTGTATAAAAATATTTTTATTAAATCTCATGTAAGAAGTATATTTTGAAATACTCTGATGAATGTATGGAGATTTATATTTAGGCTTATTATAGAACTCATGTGTGATAGAGTTCTTATTATGTGAAAAATATGGGATGCTACATTTGGTATTAGAGTAGTTCATCCTTATGATGACATGAGGATAGTGGGTTTATTGTGTTTCTTCTACGTGTATATTTTGTTGAAATTTAGTCTCAAGATGTAGGCAAAATGTTTCTAGTTGTATGTTTGGCAATGTGATCTTTAAAATTATGGTTGTACTTGAGTTAAGATGATTATTATGAATGAAGATAAAAGTGTTAAGAAAGAAAAAGAATCTTGATAAAGTGATGAGTGCGCACACTTAACTATATCAAGATGGATTTCTATCTTAATTCTACACGTTTAGAGTATATTTAAAAGTCATGTTTTGAATGATTAGTTGTATTTTGTGTGAAAATTGATGTTAGACATATGTTGGATTTTATTGTAAGAAGTTTTCTTATATTAAATATTTTAGTGGAAATGGAATGCTAGATATAGAGTATTTTTTGAAAAAAAAATATGAATGGTGTAATATATGTTATGTGCTATGTTCTCAATTTTTGTAGTTTGGGTGGAATTTCGGGTTTCGTATTCATTCTGTAGGAAATAGAAGGAAACATTGTAACTACGTCTTGCTTTATGGTTCTATGTAATGTGATTGTTTATGAAGTAACAATTTGATTTGTGTGCAATGTATAATTATTCATATTATTCAAACTAGTATTTTAAATACCATGGTTTTTTGTATTATCGAACACAATTAGACCCAATATGCTCTAAATATATACAAAAGACATAATGTCTTCCGTTAGCAAATTTTTTTTTCTTCTTTCTTTAAAAATATTTTCAATTGGTATATGCCCGATAGTACTTTTATTATGCCGCAAAGTATTTCACGTTCAAATTTTATGTTAATTTAACTTCAAAATCTTTTCCAAACCAGCATTGATGTTGTCATGTATTTATTTTAAATCCTATCTCTCATTTGTTGTGAAATCTAAAACAATCTTTTATTTTATGCTTAGTTTGTCAGTTTTAGTGGCATTTTTGTTGTTGTCAAATTATATATAGGTAATTTTAATTTTTGTTTGATACGTGATTCCTTTCTATAATTGTTTGTTACCTACTTGAAATCTTGATACATATAACCTTTTTATATTTAATTTTAGTTGTATCATATTGTTTTATGAAAATAACTATTTACATATAAATTTGGCATCATTCTTTTGTTTGACAGTGAGTAAGGCCAAGTTATGTTCATGACTTGATATGAATTTTTTTCTTTTTTAAGTTTCCAATATCTTTCATCCATTTGTGCTATGAAACGATCTATAATGATTGGAGCTTAATACTTGTTTTAGTTCCTTTAACATTACATATTTGATACTGATTTTTTTCTTTTTTGTATATATATAAGAATAGGTCTTCTACAACACATATGAACATTTGTCAAATGTTAAGACTAAGCCATTTATTTTTATATTCTTTCTTGACTTGTCTTAGTGTTTCATTGTGATTTTACTGTAACCTCCTGTTTGAAACATGGGAGAGACCATGCATTTCTGCTTGATGGTTCATTTTCAGTTACTGTTTTCCATTATTTTAGTCTTAATTGATAAAATCCTATAATAACAAGGAAGTGGGTTATTCTTGAACATTGAGTAATTCAATGAAATTATTTTTTTCGTTATCGGTTTGCATAGTATGTTGACAAATACTTTATACTAAAGGAGTTGCTAATATGCAGTGTTTAAAGTTTAAGATTTTGTTCAATATTTATTATCACACCTGATTTATGATGGTAAATGTCTCTATTTGAATTGAAGATGAGACTTTACTAATATTTGTATTTATGAATCATTAAAATTGTAATATTGTCATCTTTCCTTGTTTGCTCTCTACTTTAGAAGATGCAAATATTGTTAGCACAAAGACTTGTTAAGTGATTTGTTGAAGTCAATTTGGATCAGAGCTTGCTAAGTGGTTTGATGAAGCCAAAATAGACCTTGATGGGAGATCTCTTGAGTTTTGGTTTATAATTTAGGTTGTGTATTTGTGAGTGTGGTTTTTTATTCAAAACCATTACCTACAGGTTATTTCACTTGAAGAGAGCTCCATAAATTCACTTGATTTAATAAATAATTGAATGAGACTAAGTGAGGATTAATCTTTTTCGAAAACCTATTTTGAGAGGAAAATCTATCAACTGTTTTCGAAAATCAACTTGCCAATTTTTCTGTTTTCAAGAAAATCAATCGACTGAATCCCAGAATCAATCGATTATTTTTTAACTATTGTGACAGTTTTAAATCAGAATGGCTATATAACTACAGAGCGCATTTTCAATTAAAAAAGAGACTAGCTTTTTGTGGACCTAAGTGAGAGAGAAACATGCTAACACAGTGAGACTAAGTGTTACATTGATTTACATCAACAAAAACTTAAGAATTTAAATCATTCTTCCCTAGTGGCATGCTCTCTTCATGTTTCTCTTCCTTATTGTTGTATACATCTTGGGCTTTCATTAAGATGGTCCTCATGGAAGGACACTAAGATTTAACATGTCCCCGACCCAAGCATTTAAAACATTTAATATCACTAGTGCAGTTGGAGGTGGCATGCTCTTCTTTTCTTTTCAAATTTTCTTGGCCTATAACCTTGGAAGGGTTTTCTATTGGTTTTTCTCATCAATTTTCCCTCCCTTTTAGAATCTTGCTTGGGATATGAGTTAGAATAAGAACTTCTACTTGGCCCTTTTCTCAAAATTTGTTGTTCCACTTTTATACAAATTTGAACCAAGTCATGAAAATCCCTATAAGGGATAAATTCTACTTTACCTCTGATCTCAAGACTCAATCCACTCAAAAATCTGGCCACAGTTATGCTCTCATCTTCCCTGATCCCAACCCTCATCATATATAATTCCATTTTTTGTCTATACTCTTCTACACTCGTGTTTTTCTGATTAAGTCTATAGAGTTTGTCCATGAGTTTTTTATGATAATAGGAAGGTATGTGTCTTCTTCTAAGAGCACTTTTAAGATCGTTCCAGTATGTTATAGCTAGCTCATGGTGAAGACTCCTATCTCTCATTAGGGTTGTCCACCAATGTAAGGCATGTCCTTGGAAGCTAAGGGTGGCTAGAGGGACTTTTCTCTCCTCACTAACATGATAGCATTCAAATAATTGTTCAACCTTCATCTCCCAATCAAGAAAAGTATCAATATCATTACTCCCATGGAAGTGTGGTAGCTCTACCCTAACTTCTTTGGATTTTCTTTCATTCCTATGGTGGTGGTAAGGGTCAGGCTAATAGTGTTCGGTTGTTCTCATACTATCCCTTTCGGGTTTTTCATCCTCACTATCATATTGATATCTTTTTGATGAGCTAGTTTTGGATTTATACTTATGTTCCTTCTTCTTTAAGGTCTTTAACTCCTCTGCCATAATAGCAAATTGTAGATCAGTGTTTATTTTCATAATCCAAAGTTCTTCCAAAATTTTTCGCAAATCTGATGTATTGTCATTAGACTCATTGCCACTATGGTGATGGGAATGTCGAGACATCTTAAATTTTGTGAAGAAGTACTCTCAATATAAGACAAACTAGTCTAGCACACTAAGGGGTCTCCCAGGAAAGTGAGATGCGTCACTTGGACAACTTAAGTACCAAGACTTTCCTTGGCCAGAGCCTTGCCCAATGTACCTTTCCAATTGTTCATACAATGAGACCACTAAGTCACAAACGAAGGTGACTCAATGAAAATAAAACTAGTCGGCTTGCACAATTGAAAGAAATTCAAGAAATAAAATCAATGCTTGGAAAACTTAAACTAGCCGAGTTTTAAGGTGAAGTTCTTTGGCACTAAGGACCTTAGAAACACTCCACCGTCTACACATAATACTTAAACTAGCCGAATCCTAAGGTGAAGTTCTTTGGCACCAAGGACCTTAGAAACACTTCAAGGTCTAAACATTTTGAATTATTCCACTAAGTATAACGAGTTTTGCAATTACAACTCAAATGAATACAATGAAAATTGTGCTGAAAATTAATATTCCTAGACTATGCGCTCTTTGTGTTTGTTCTTTTGCCTCACTAGTGTATCACTCCCTTTTGGTGTACTTGTTCAATAAGCTTTTCTGCATATGTCCTTCATTTTTCATTGTGGATCATTCTCCAATAGTTCTTGGGAGTTTCGCTCTTGATGTATTGGCTAATTCAACTCAAGTGCTTCACCAAAGTACTATTTCACAATGAGGTTACAAATACAAAGCAATAAAAGCTAATTTGAATAGCACAACTCAAACGGATTATAACAATTGACAAACTCAAGGAATGCAAGTAAAAATTGACAAGCAAGAAATTAAAGCTTTAGAATGGAGGTTTAGCACTCAAAGAGATGATCTAAAAATGGCTCTAGAGTAGATTAAAAAAATTGCAAACAAAAACTAGAATTCTAGTTCTGATAACAGCTCTTGCGTGATTTATGATTTTCTCTATAGTTCTCCTTTTGTCTCAAAACTTTGACCACAATTCCACAACAGCACAAGGATCATCCACACAAAATTTCAGAAATTTAGGACCAGTACTGCCTTCACAATAAATCCAGAACAGAGAGCTTTTTTCAGTTCAGTAATACAATTTTTTCCAGTTTCAGTAATCTTCTGGCAGCAGTGTTTGTAAAATTTATCACAGTCCGAATTCTCGGAATTAGGTCATGAAATTTTTATCATATGTTCCCAACACATTACGCTCAAATCATACAAATTTTGAGATCCAAAAGGTCACAGAGTTGTTCCCAGTAAATCAAAAACAGATGCGTTCTTACACGGTCTTTAATAACTTATTCGACAGTGAGCATTCGGCTTTTACAATTTGTCATTTTTTCTACAAATCGAATTAGAATCCAAGCTTGAAGATTTGATGAAGCAATCCAATTTTAGAGTTTGATTTGGATTTATTTTTGTGTCTTAGAAGTAGTGTGCATTTGTTGTGCTTTCGTAATGATATTGAATACAAGAAACTCCAAAAATGGATCAAGGATAAATTGTTTTCAAAAGTGAGTTTTAGTGAAACTTTTTACTATAGATTGAAAACAATTGATTGTTTCTCATAATAAATTGATTGATTTTTGCACTTTAGTAAAATCAATCTATTGATTTAAAAAATAATTGATTGATTTCACTTAAGCGTAGATCAGCTATATAATAACAGGTCGTGCAACTTTCAAAAATTCTTCTTATAATTCAGACTTTTCAAATACTTGAGTTTGGAAATTGTGGGAGCACGAGAGAGTAAGATTTCATAGTGATTGAGAGGTTTTTCAAGATTCATCAAAGATCAACCTTGATTCTAAATCTTGGATCTAATCTTGCATGCATTTGAACGATTGAAGCATCATACAACCACCTATATGTCCAGGGATGTGTTTCTTTTCTGTATTGAGAAGTGTTGTCTTGTTGTAAAATTTTGACTGTAATTCATTTTCATACATTTGTGGTGTTTTAATTCCTTTAGATAGAGTTTCTAAGTGTGTTTGGGGTTGGGATTCCATTTAGATGGTGTTTCTAAGTTGGAACTGCAGTAGTTTTCTACATTTGTACAGTAATGTTCTGCATAGGGGTTCTTAGACAATCTTGTAGGGTTCAAGATTGGTTCTTGGACTTGGTTTTCATTGTAATCTTTGTGTGATTACTAAAACCTTTGCTAGTGTTGCAAAGGAATTGGATGTAGCTCTTGAAAAAAAGTGAACCAGTATAAAAATCTTATGTGCCTTTACTATTTTTGTGGTCTGTGATATTCACAAACTGTTGTTGCACTGTAAATTGAATATGTTGGTATAAACAATCAATTGAATTTAAAATCAACCGATTATTTTTTGGATTGTTCAATAAATTGATTCTTAAACTGCTCTTTTTATATCAATTTTGTGTGTTATTGGTTCTGTCACTCTTGAATTTGTTTTAATTCCAAAATCTGGGTTTTAATTAACTATGATATTAAACCACTATTTTTCTCATCACTGTTTTTAAAAATTGATTTGTGTATGTTCTGGAAAATTTAAACCGATTGTTTGTAAATCCAATCTGTTGTTTTTCTCAACTAAAATTTCATAAAGAACATTTCAATCAATTATTTGAAAATTCAATATGTTGTTTTTCTTAATTGAAATTTTGTAAAGAACAGTTTTAATCATTCTTGATCACAAATTGTTTTTGCAAAAACCAATCAACTGAAACCACTGATTAAAATTTGGAAAAACTGTAATTGGAAAAAAAATTAATCAATTGAATTAAAATATCAATTGATTGTTTTTGTCGCCAGTATAATTGGGTTTTGTTCAAGAACTTTTGGTTAAATATCAATCAACTGTTTTGCATTTCAATTTGTTTATTTTTTGTTTACTTACCGTCACAAAATTTTAATTGATTGTTTTCTCATTCAAATCGATTATTTTGTTAGGCACATCTCAAAATTGATTTTTCAGCAAGTTGTTTGTGTTTTTAATTGACTGTTTTGTGTATTTTGTGCTTAATTGATATCTTTGTATATTGATTAATAAAGATTTCCATTCTTTCCAAAAGTTATTCAAAAAATAGTTAATAGTTCAATTCACCCCCCTCTTGAACTTCAACCTATATAATTTTCAATATCATCATCTACAAGAATACAAAGTCTACATTGGAACCTCAACATTCCATCAGTTCCTAATTTAAAATCTCTTGCTTGTTTTGTTCCCAACAATTCCACAATGTACCTCAGACTAGGATCTTCCAATTGCTTCTCCTTAATTTTTCCAAAGAAATCATTAGTTATGTTTAACTTTCCATAACTAATATAATTCGTTTGAAACTTCACCTCCGATTTCAAATCTCTAAATTGCTCAATCAATTTCTGCTCTTCAATCATCAATGATGACGTCTGAACTAATTTCCTGCTTAAAGCATCTGCCACCACATTAACCTCCCCGGATGATACATAAATTGAAAGTCACAGTCCTTCAAAACTCCATTCATCTTTCCTGAGTCATGTTTAGCTCTTTCTATTCAAATAGATATTTCAAACTCTTCTGATCACTAAACACTTGAAACTAAACTCTATATAAGTAGTGACTCCAATATCTGCAACGCAAACACCACAGCTACCAACTCTAAGTCATGAGTAGATCATTTTTCTCATGAACTTTGAGTTGCCTTAATCTATTGACCATTACCTTGTTCTCTTGCATCAACACACCACCTAATCTTTGATGTGAAGCGTCACAATAAACTTCAAAAGGCTTACATGTATTAGGATTTACCCAAAACTAGAGAATTAGTCAACCTTTTCTTCAATTCCACAAAACTCTGCTCACACATATCAGTCCAAGCAAAAGGGTGATATTTGTGAGTTAGCTATGTCAAAGGTGCTACTATCCTTGAAAATCTTCGATGAACCTTCTATGGTAGCCAACTAAACCCACAAAGCTTCTTATCTCAGTAACCATCTTAGGGCATTCCCATTTCAATACTTCTTCCACCTTGGCTGGATCTACTGAGATCCCCTGAGCTGATATTACATGCACCAAGAAATTCACTTCCTCCAACCAAAACTCACACTTAGAGAATTTAACATACAACTACTTCTCTCTTAAAATCTTCAGCACCAACCTCAGATGCTCTTCGTGCTCTTCTTTAGTCCTTGAATAAATAAGAATGTTAGGATGAAAGATTATTTTCCTGTAATCCATGAATAAATCTGGAGCATTCATAACTTCGAATGGCATCACCACATTGCATAGTGCTCATAACAAGATTTGAATGATGTATTTGACACATCTTCAGCTTTTACCAAATTTTGGTGGTATCTCGATTTCAAATCTATCTTGGAAATCATTATTGCCCCGCTCAACTGATCCATCAAGTCATAAATCCTTGGGAGGATACATGTTCTTAAACTTACTCTATTCATGAATGTGATTGAATATTCTTGCTCTATTCGACGTCAAAAGCCTAGGGGTGACATCCCATTGTTAGTCCGATGACAAGTGGAGCTAGAATTCTAGAGAAAAAGTAAAAGAGAAAAAAAATTATTCTAGAATGATGGTGGTTTTATAAAAATAAAATTTGAATAACTGATTTTTCTATTTATATAAACTTTTTATTTTAACAATAAAATATTTAGATGTTACTTTACTAGTAACATATCTATTCTAAGACTATTATGTGAATTCTTATATACTACTATTCTAGAACAAATTTCTAGAATCTTATATATTACTACTCTAAATCAAATTTCTAGGATCTTAAGATTTAGTTTTAATAAGTCAACGTTAAATTCTTGGGATGTTCCTGACTTCATGTTAGGAAAATTATGTATAAATGAATTTTCATTTGATATCGTGATAAATCTAGAATATTGTTATCACTTTGGTTCATCTTGAAGGAAGGGAAAGATTATTGCTAAAATTCTAGCTAGACTCGAGAATGATCACTTTACCGTAAATATTTTTAATGTTTAGTGTATTTTTTTCTATTTCTATTCTAGTGATTTATATATTTCTATACCACCTATTTTTCTCTTTTCAATTAAGAAAGAAACGATGCATTCTCATTTTTATTATAGTACTTTGTGAGCTAATAAAGATAATAAAGTATTCTAAAACAGTATTTCTTTTTCATTCTATTTTTCTCAACAAATAAATATTTATTTGTATTATATTTCTCATTTATTTTCTTTCAACTAAACAATGTCGATTCCATTTTATTTTTCACTTATTTGTTTTCTTCCATTCAGTTTTTATTTATTTATTTATTTTCTACCAAACACATTGTAATTATTTGATAGAAAAAAAAGAGAGAAATAATTTTAAAAAGTTATGGGCCTTAGTATATTATTTTTCACTTTTTATTTATGTTTCTATTTCTTAACTCATTTATTCTTTATTTTATTTTAACTAAATACTCTTAATTTTCATTAAGTTATTTATCTAGCGTTTATCAAACCAAAGCATTACACTTAATATCGTCATATATTATGATTAAACTTTTATTCGAATTGTAAATGGTTTATCTTCACTTTGTCGTATTTATATGTTTGAAATGGAGCGTGAGTATCGCCAGGCGCGTGGAATAGATTGATTGAAACATGTGGGGCTCACACATGCTGCACCACCCATGATAAAGGTTGGGAGAAAAGTCACATTCATGTACTATTGTTTTGACATACTAGAGGCTTAAATATATTTTTGTACATTAAATTCAGATACTTTTTTAGTCTTTTAAGTTAAAAGTACATTTTTAATTTTTTTTAATTTCCACAAATATTTATTTTATTTTGATTATTAACGCTATTAGAAAACGATATACACGTGATGTGAAAATATACACGTCAATTATAAGATCTGCTATTAGAAAATTATGTGAAAATGATTCTTTATTATTTTTAACTAAAATATTTTTCATCTAATTTGTCTTGTTATGTGCATTTTACACATGCATCAACTCAAAAGTGATGGAATATCATGATATCTCCACGAGTGCAAATCTTAAGACTTTATTCATGAAACAAGTAAATTGTTCTTATTATCCAGGAGAATTTTCATTACATGAGTTATTTTTTTACTATGTTTTAATTTAAATTTTATGAATTTTATTGACTCATTATTTTTAAAATCATTTTATAATTTTTATTTATTACAAAAATTTATGAGACTCACATTTTTATTAATATTTTATTTAGTTATTCGTAAAAGTATATATTTTTAAGATAAAGAAATAATTTTTTATTCTTATGATGAAGATTTTTTTTAAGATTCATAGTCTTTTTTTATGTTTTGTGAACATACTTCAATGGGATTATTACCTAATGTATGATCCTTACAAAAACATAAAAAAGTAAGACTCGAGGTCATTAAAATTAAAAAAAAAAAAAAGATTATTTCTCTATTTTAGAAATACATAGTTTTGCCAACAAAAGAAAAATATTAATGAGAGTAGTCTTATTCTTAACAAAACATAGTATATTGATGTTGTTGCACACCTAATTGATGGTTTCATTCTCCATTACTCATTATTCTAAGATGATGAAGATGTGAAGTATAAATCAACTTTTAAGAAATTCTTGAACTAAACTTGATATCAAATATAATTTTATACTCTTTTATGAAGATATAACCAATTATGTTAATTTCATAATCAATTATTTTTAACTAAATTAAATATGAATATCACTTAATTTGCAAAAAATTAATTCTCTCAAATAATAATTAATTATATTGATAAAAGTGGTTAGACAAGTTTTTAAATACTGAGACTGAGACAATAATCGATTGATCGAAACAATAAATCAATTATGTTGAACAAAAGTGATTTTTACAAATAATTGATTATTTTAAAAAATAATCAATTATCTTAAACAATATAAAAAGTTACACTTTCACGATCAATAATAATAATATATATTGAAAAAAATTAAAATTACAAACAAGATAAATTTGTCGAAAATACTCAAAATTTGTTGTATTTACTATCAGATTTTTTATGAAAACAAAATTTGTCGATAAATTAATTGTAGGTAAATTTACCGACAAATTTTTTGAGTCTGTCGATAATTACGGATGAATTTACTCGTTAGTAAATTCGTCAATAAATCGACAAATACTAATTTTATTATAAAAATTAATATTCACAATTAGCGACAGATGATATCTGTCGATAAAAATCGTCGATAATGATATTTTACCGACAGATAACATTTCATCGATAAGATTTTGTCAGTAATTTAGTTTTTTCTTTTAGTGATATTATACTCTTTAAATTAAAAAAAAAAAAAAAAACCTCTAGATTTTTTTCTCAACAATATACTTTTAACAACTTTTAAATAAGAAGTTTGAATTTTCCGAAGAGAGTTTTCTAGACAAATTTTTCTTTACATCTTGTTGAAAATAATTTTGCTCAAGATTAATCAAGAGATTGAACATGCAATAAGTGTTTTGTTGTAATTCAGTGTAGTGATACTTCACATTCCAAATGATATTTTTATTTTCTTGTAATCTTTCTTTGATACTTTACCATATTATGTGGTGTGTTTGTAGGTAATGATTGTTTTCATTAGCTTGAAGTTCTTCTTGAAGAATATAATTACTATGCTTATGCAAACTCAATATAAGGTATCAAATTCTCCCATACTTAGGGATTCTAAAAAATAAGGCAGCTTAACATATGTTGGTATTATTGATGACTTGGTATTTGATGAAGTCAAACTAAGCCAAGAATGAAGAAGAAATGAAGATTGCTTAGTCTTAGTATGTGTGTGAGAGAGAGAGTATGAACTAAACCATGTGCATACCATCTTTATCATTGGAATGAACTATTGGAATCCTTTAATATTTTTCAGATTAGAAAACTAGAAGTGGACTTAACTTGTTTTCATAAAACTAATTCATCAAAGTTCTCCAATAAATTGTTTTCAAAATATAGTTTATTAAAAACACTATTAACAAAAAATTAATTGATTAAAAGTTTGATTTCAATCGATTGTTTTCATAACAATATAACTGATTTCAAATTATCTTTGAAACTATTATAACTATTTTTTAAAATTCAATCTCTGGAGAACTTTGGGAAACAAAACAACAAATAACAAAAAGCTTTTGAAATCAAAGGATGTTCAAGAAGTCATGTGATAGTTATTTAATTCAAGAAGAATCAAGAGGGTGGTTCTTAAAGCTAATGCATGATCGAAGTCTATATTGTACTGGTTTTCATCTAAGAGAAGTTATTGCATTGTAGTGACTTGTTTCGTGTTCAATTTGTTTTATTTGAAGAAGGTTTTGTACTATTAACCAATCTTTCGCCGAACACAGTTCACTCTATTGGACACGCGAATAAGACACGATCTACTCTATTGGACACACATATCTTCCACCAAAATCGTAAAATCCAAACACAAATGTAACATCCAAACACAAATTGTAAACAAACGTTCACAAAATTCAAAATAAATATATTCGAATTACTAAGAAGAGGCGTGATGGTAAGGAAGGAACGGTAAAGACAGTCGCCACTCTGTGTGGAAGATGCTCTATGAGAAAAATACTCTCTGAGGAAGACACTCTCTTAATGTTATCTGGAAAATGCTCTTTTGGCTCTCTGATACTTCCAAAAGGAAAAAAAAGGAAGTGTGCTCGTCGGGGGAGAAGTTGAAGAAAAAGGTTCTAATATTTAGTTCTATAATACTTCTCTAAGAAAGAAGGTAAGTTTATTTAATTTTGAAGAAGGTAAGTTCGCTTTATGATATTTTATTATTTTTATTTATAATATCACTTGTAGTTTATTTTTTTATTTATATATTTTGTAAATTTATTATTAATAGTAATTTATATTAATAATCATATTTATAAAATTTTATTATATAATATCAGTTTTTTTAAAATTTTTATATTTTATTTATATTAAAATTTGAATAATTATATATTTTTTACAATTTGACTACTATATTTATTTTATTTTATTTTTAAATTATAAACATAAAATATATTTACGGTATAACTTAACCTATTTTTTAAATGATAAATTAATATTATAAAAAAATAAACTAAACTTTTACTTTAAAAGAAAATAAATATTCTATTATATTTTTTAAATAATCATACTAAAATAAAAATATTGAATAACATAATAATTAAATATTATTTTAAAAATATATAATATATACTATATTGATATATTTTAATAAATTTATAATTATATATATATATATATTTATTATCGTGTATCCTTATCTTGTAATTTTTAATTTGGTCGTATACGTGTGTGGGTATCTGAACTTCATAGTTAACAACATTCACAAGGTTAACCAGTAATAAAGAAGCGATTAAATTTAGATTCCTAAAAATTTTAAACGAAAAGTCTTCAATCCTATAACAATTAACAAACTTTGCTTGTCTGTGAATTGCAGTAACCTTGAAGCTCTGGCTTATGATGAGGAAATTGAAGTCTGGCTACACATCCGCATGCCAATAAGTGTTAAAGTGTCATTGGACCTCGTCTTAATCCCATAAAGAAAAACCTATCAAATTTACTGTATGTCCTTCACTATATTTGTAAGACTATCATTTTCAAGTTCATTAGGTTCTAAACCTTTCACCTGCTCCTCCTTTGCCTGTTTCCGAGAAACCCATGCCTGAAGCATTTTTTCTGTCTTTGGTTCAGGAAGGAAGCCTTTCTCTTGCATCTCTGCATAATATCTGTATGCTTCTTCTAGTTTTCCATTTAGAATCAGCCCACGAATCAGTACTTTATATGAACTACGATCATGGCTGATTCCATCTTCCCTCATTGCATCCCATATCTTAAATACATCATCAAGATGGCCCCAGCGGCAAAACTTTCTTATCAACATGATATAAGTCTCAATTGTTGGGTAGCATCCCAGCTCTCTCATTTTGTCCAAGAACTCAAATACTTCTTCCTTGTTCCTTAACACACGGAAGAAAGCATGGAACGTTTGAATTGTTGGGGATAGGCGCCGCTCCAACATCTCATCAAAAAGTTGTTTAGCTTCATCAACTTTGCGAGCTTTACAAAAACACTTGATCAAGGTGTTGTAAGTAACAACATCCGGAATAATGTTGTTGTCCTCCATATTTCCAATCAGATTAACAGCTTCTTTCAGAAGCCTACCCCTTCCTAGAGCATAAATTACCGCATTATAAACATTCCTATCGGGAGTGATCTTCCTTTCCTTCATCTCGTCAAACATCCTAAGCACCTTGTAAAGTTTATAAGATTTTGAATAGCAAGATATGATACTTCCATAAGAGACAACATCGTGTTCGATTCCTCTCTTGCTCATCTCCTTCCATATTCTTTCTGCCTGACTAGTGCTAACAATCAAATTACACCATCCATTCAGAATTATGTTAAAGCTTTTAGTATCAAGTGGGAATACATTTTTGTTGCAGAACAGTAAGTTTTCAGCATCCTGCACATTCTTATACCTGCAAAGGGCAGAAAGAAGGCTATGAAATTCCTCAAGCCCAATTTCAAAGTTAAACCGTTTATAAGCATGGAAAGTATTGATAGCCCTTGCAACATCATGTATAGCAGAGTATCTCCTGATCATGATCAACAGTGTCTCTGGAGTGACAAGAGATGGACCAGTTTTACCTCCTCTCATTTCCTCAATTAAGGTCCAAGCCGTATCAAACTTCCTCATTTTGCCAAGAATGGAGATAATAGAATGATACACCCGAACCGAATGAGCATACCCGGGCTGCTTGCCAGCCCATAAGAAAAATGTGAAAGCCGCTTCCCAATCATTGCGAGTTTTTGACATGACCTCCACAACCAGCTCTTGTGATAGCGCCACACTGCAATGCTCAAGCTTCTGCTTAATGTCAGATGGTCCAGAACCCTTCTCATGCATTATATCCAAAATGGTTTTAACATCTCGGGCAAAATCATCACCTAAATGTAACTTACTACAATTGGTACCATTCTTATCTTCATTCGTGCCATGACCATCATCATAATCATCATCTTCATCCGCTTCCCCACCATCGTCATCACTCTGTGCAGGGGCATCAGTTAACTCCCCAAGGCTTCTGGTTGAAGATGAAGTAGAGAAGGGCCTGAGTGATAAACCAAAATTTGGCGGAGCTAAAAATGTTTCATACCTAAAAGGGTTAAAGAAATCGAAAGCATCTCCCATAAGGGGCCGTTCTACCGTATGACAACGATTAACAAAGAGTGAGTTATGGTTGATGCGTAATAGCCCAACAGAGAAAAGAGATAATTTAGATCCGATTCTGTTCATGACTGACAAAAAAGCAATGCACACTTCAATCTATCGAAATTGGACAAAGAGCCAGAATATTATGACCCAAATTTCTTTGGTTAACGTTGAGCGAAAGATGTTTGTGAAAATGACTAAAAGAATATCTAAAGCAGTGTAAGGTGGTGTCCACTGTTAAGCACCTTCACTCAACTACTTTTACAATGCCAAAATCACCAGCAACCGCCCAGACCTTCACCGTTCTTACCTAATCCTTCTTCGAATGCGTGAACAAAGAAACTTTTTGAGAAAAGTGAGTGGCAGGGCACGAAACCAAGGAAGAAAAAAAACAAGAGTGCTCAAATGCTAGGCCAGTCTGGATTAAGGCCCTCTAATAACTGTGTGCACCACCCTTTCTGATATTTCCACCTTTCCCGGAAAAAAAAGCTCTGGGTTCATTTTGCTGACCCAACAGTTTAGCTCTTTGCACCCCGAATTTTTGCATATTTTGCACCCCTGCCATGGCTTTGATTCTAAAAAAATGGGTTTTCCTCTACTGGCCCATCAATTATTTTTACACCTGTTATTTTAATACATGCACGACACTAAAAAATATAAAAATAAACTTAGCTCATGCATTTGTCCCGATATTTTTTATCAATCATTTTGCAATTTTTATATATCACCATATTTTTATTTTATTTTTTTTGCAATTTCATCCCATTTTCCTAATCTTTTCCTAACTCTATTTTATTTAATTTTTACAAAAAATAAATAAGAATGATTGGATACAAATGTTTTTCTTGTGCTTTATTTTTAAAAAATCGATTAAATATCCAAATGACCGAACAAGTCATGCGAAATTTAATTTGAAAAAATGTTATATTCAAATGATCACACACGTCACCTGATATCTAACACAAATTTTTAAAAAATATCTTTTATTTGCTTTTGATTTGTAAGTGTATTAAGCATGATCGTTCGCACCTCCTTGAACTCCTAATAATGAATCATAAATTTCCAAAAATATAAAACTTTCAGATTTCAAAAATAAAAATATAAAATTGTCAAAAATAAAAAAATACAAATACCCTAACAAACAATTCTTATATAGAATTATGTAACCCTGATTTTTCACATCTGATGGAAATACATAGGAGCAAGGTCAAATCCTTATCGGACCCCAAAATTAAAAAAACATTTTCTTTGTTTTTATTTCTATTTTTGTTTCTCTTTTGGGAAAATAAACATTTGAAAAAAAAAACACTCATTTTACTGATTTAATTAAAGGTACCGTCTTAGGACAGACGTTGTGGGGGTGCTAATATCTTCCTCACACATAACCGACTCCCGGATCCTAAATCTGATTTCGCAAACTTGTCTTATCCATTTTCAATTTTTCCATAGTTTTTCATAATAAACTATGGTGCCAACTCCCTTTCTCTATTTTCAAATTTTCAATTTTTTTTTTGGATCATCGTCCCTGTCGCGATCCTGGTTGCGACAAACAATTTTGTTCCTATGTGACCTAGATTTAACATCAACATCACTGTTGTTGATTGAGCTGCTTGAGGTAGAGTTTGGTGACACCGCAACGTCATAGTGCTCACATGCATTGAATTGGTTGTGTGAGGTGTATGAGGAGTGCATCGTCCATCACAAATGGGAGTTCGATGCTCAAGCTTATTTATTACATCTAGTTGGGTCACAATTTTGCTAATAAAAGTGTGGCATCGGTTAATGTGTTGTACTTGCTACTATTCAACAAAGTGAGGATGTGTGGTGGATATGTAGGGAGTTGTCACACTCACCCACATGTATGACTAGTTGGGGATGCTTACTTTGTACAAACAAAACAATTAAAAGATTATGTCATGTTGTTATAGGTAAATAATACACATAATTTTAACAACTTAGATTTATTTTCATTTAAATATATGAATAATATTGAGTTCATAATGGATCAGACGTGGATATATGAACACTTTTCAAGGATGGGAAGGAGGGGTATTAATCCCACATATTAGGAGCTCATCCCTCTAACATCCTATTAAGTCACCATATGCCATATATGTACAATTAGCACTATGTGCATCCAGATCGATCGGAAATTTGAGGCGATTGCCATGTTCTCAAGATATATCTGATTTAGGACAAGCGCACAACACCATTTGCTAGAACATATCAATCCCACATGTTAGGAGCTCATCCCTCTGACATCATATTATGTCACCGGACGCCTTATATCTATAGTTGTCACTGTGCGCATCTAGATTTGTCGGCAATTTGAGGCGATAGCCATGTTCTCGAGATATATCCGACTTAGGATGTTCTATTATGTCATCCCTTTGACATCCTATTACATCACCAAACCCCATATATGTACAGTTGTTACTATGCGCATCCAGATTGATTGACAGTTTGAGGCGATAGCCATGTTCTTAGAATATATCCAGTTCAAGAAGTGCTCACAACGCCAGTTTTTGGAGCATGTACTGCGATAGTTTAGGTACAAACAAACGATTCTTCGGTATTCCCCCACTATTTGATGGAGGTAGTTGATGAGATTGATGACTGATGGTTACACTTAGTCGACCATGTTGTTATCAATATGACACTATCTTCATATCTCTCAACATATGCAGTCAGTTGGATACATGCATTACTTTATAACAGTGTCACACCCTTACATACTTCCTTGGTTGGACGAATATCAACAGTTTGTATTGCCATGTTGTCATCCACATAGTTCGGGTGATGGTCAAACACGACCGTCATCACAATAAGAGTGTGCTTGTCCGATGAGTTATTTCCATTATCATTTTACCATGATTTTTTGTTTTAATTTTTGAAGTGACTAATGTAATTTCAACGAATGCAGTATATATTTAGGAGGATCACCAACATTTTGCAGCACGTGATCGGCTATAGACATGTGGTAGAAACTACTCCTACATGGGATGAATTCCACAATGCATTGCAATTAGCACATGGCGTCACGGATTAGGGGGTCGTTTATACTAGACACCCACATGTTGTACGATGCAAGCGACAAGGACATAATTCTAGTTCTTATACATTTTTCTAATGTACTAAGGTTTTGTATTTTAATTTAGCAATAATATTGTAAAAAAATATCATTAATATATTAGATGTTATCATGATTTATTATGTTTGCTTTAGGTAAATATTATTACCATTAAAAAAGTTTATATTAAATAAATTATTTATGTTTAAAATACAAAAATCACTATTTAAAATAAATTAACTGCATTCTAAATTAATTCTAAAACATATCAAAAAAGGTAAACAAATTATGTATTGTGGATTGTGCATTCCGGAATACATCTTCTGTATTTTGAATTGTATATTCTGGAATACAATGTATTCTAGAATGCACAATCCAAAATACAAAAGATATATTATGAAATGAACAATTCAATATACACTAGATATATTCCAGAATCTACAATCTAGAATATATCTTTTGTACTTTGGATTGCATATTCTAGAATACAATTTTAAAATAATAAAATTAGATTTTCAGATTATTTGGACAGTTCGTTTTAGATTTGTTTTAGACTTGGGTTGCAGAACGTAACTACCCAAGCTCATCTTACAGATTAATGTTGGACCAGAGGGCAGACCTTGTCCATTGAGAAGCTCTTGGGTTAGTGACTTATTGCACCACTCTTTTTACTCTTATACCCTTCTTTATTTTACTTCTTAAAATACCTAAACCTTCACTTCTGAGATTCTACCCTGCATAAAGTTATCTTATCTTAATCACGGATTTATTTAATATTGAAACATGTATGTAGCATTAAAAATAACTTCTTCACGTAAAATAAGCAAGCCCAAAAATCAAATTATTCGTTAAGCAAATAATGAAGTATAGTTTAATATTTAGATACATTCATAAAATAGATATTGATTTGATTAAATGACCTCTAATTTCATCTCTCATAGATTGATTTAGTCCTTGGCAATCTCACTTTCCATTTTACTATATTTTTCATGAATGTTAAAAGACCATGAATAAATTTAAATTAAGACAAAGGAGTTATCCGACATAATGCGAATCAATTGAATGTGAGTTGTAAACTATAAGGGATTAGGTTAAGAAAAATATGATTCAATTTTAACTTCCAGAATAATATCTAGCCCCAGTAAAACTCAAAGTTTTTTTTAGATTAATCCCTCGAGTTTAAATTGGGAATTTTGGGATACATATTACATCGGTTGGGAGCTCCCAATCGATTTAGTATACCTTGTTTTAACCCCCCACGTATATTGTTTTTCTCTTACGCTTTTTCCTTCTCCTTCACTGAGCACATTGTTTCTCTTCCCCTTCACGTTGCTTCTCCTTCACTGAGAGCACACCATTGTTTCTACGCGTGCCATTTCACTCCCAAAGTTTGATTCACTCTTCAAGTTTCATTCACACCTTGGTTCGCGCATTGGGTGCCATGGTTTCGAGTTTGGGTTTCACTCTCACGGGTACGTTGCGGTTTGGTTATTCACTTCTTGGTTCACGTTTCTCCCTCATTTGAGTTTGCTCATTGTCTTTGTGGTTTCATTGACTCCATTTTTGAGTTTATTGGTTTTGGTAGAGTTCATTTGGGTCCATTTTACTGGATTTCGTCTTCTTCCACCTGTGTCACCATTTGTCTACAAGAAGTGTGTTTTCTGTATTTTTGAAATGCTTTGAATGTTTTCTGTATGCTTTGAATGCTTTCTGTATTGGAATGCTCACTATGTATGCTTGAATATATATGTTGAGCGTGTGTTGGTACTGAATCCGGGCATGTTCAATCCTTGACAATTTGTATTTAATTTGTGCATTAGCTGATATAGACGTTCATGTTGATATTTAGTCCAGGGATGTTCGATCCCTGCCAATTTGTATTTAATTTTTACATTGTTTGATATATATGTTCATGAGAGCGTGTTGGTATTGAATTCGGAGATGTTTGATCTCCAACAATTTGTACTTAATTTATGCATTGTATAATATGTATCCATCTCTTATGTCAAAGTTAACACAAAAAGTAGATATTTGACGTTAATTTCTAGTATCAACCGATATAGTTTTTTCATATATTACATCGGTTATTAAACTGATGTAAAATGTTCAAAACTTTCTATATTGACTACATCTCTATAGGTTCCAAAATCGATGTAGAAAAATTATTTTTTTGCTAGTGATTTTTAATGAAGTTTTGCAAAGTAGAAACATGTTGTAATCATATTAAGTTAAGAAAACTACTAAAAATATAAAATATAAATTATAACCTCTATTGATTTCTCCACAATATCTATATATAAAAAAGTTAAACGACCAGAGAAAGTACTTTGTACTTAAATTAATTAATATACTAAACTTATTAGAAAGCCTTTCTTTACCATTAGCAATTAATATTAATAGATCTTGACATGATTGACTTTGTCTTTTAACACTTAATAGTGCAGTTATATAATTAAAAAGCTTTTCATAGATTAGTATCAAACCTAAATTAGGGTGTCCATTTATTTCTTATTAATCTTATTCATTTACAAGTAAATTTATTTATTAAAAAATAACAAAAATAGATTGAATTCATTTATTCTGTTTTAATAATGACTAATTATTCGTTTACTATTTTTTATAATTCAGTATATACCTAATCAATATTTAATGAATCAAAATAAATCTAGTTATTTTTTCATAATTAAATATTGTTTTAAAATTCAATATTATTAACTCGGCTTCTTTGAGAAATCGTCTTGAGGAGAACTTAGATCTTACTAGATCGCATCATCAATTAGAATATCACTCCATGAGCTTTGAGTACCACATCATTTACTTGATTTAAGTTGACACATGACTAGCTTAGTATGAGTCAATAGCTTCATTCATCAACTCAGTTTCTACCAAACACATCATTGGCTCGATCTCGATAAAAATTCCACTGACTCAAACTTGATCAAGTACATCATTGACTCGATCTTGATCAAGTTATTCTTAATGAGATGTTAGCTCGAACATGTTGCCCCACAAAGACATTTTCTACTCGGTCACATGTAGACATCTTAATCCTAGTCTCAATCGAAAATTTTTCCACTGAACCAAAGTTGAAGAATCTTCGACTTAACCTTGGATTTTTTGGTTAGAGCGTCTTGCGGCCAATCATCTTTCATTTGGTTTTGATCATAACATTTTTTCAATCAAACTACCATATCATTTTTCAGTCAATTTTGACTAAGAGATCTTTAATTAACTTCCATCAAAATATATCACCTTTTACATTATTAGATATCCATCTATCCAAAAATTGTTCAATTAAATTATGTCAAAACGACGTAACTTTAAAACTAATCAAAATGAATTAATAAATTACTTTTATCCAATCATTTAAATTGGATATGTATCCATTTTGTCAGCTCATATCTAATATAATATTTTCTTCTACACCAAATTCAAACTGATCTTAATGTATTGAGCTTTGCCAGATTGAAAAAAATGTAGACTAAAATAACAACTTATACTTTATTATATCAAGGGATAAAGAAAGGATTTTCTCTCTTAAATAATAATAATCTGTATTTACATCTTTCTTAAATTAGAAATTAATCCATCAAATTCCTGTCTCTAGCATTGATAGTCGAATCACATTTAAGGATTTGACTAAACCTGTCAAAGTGAATAGATCGAATCCCTGTTGCCACCAAACTGAACTCACCCAAGTTGATTCCTTGGTGATGACCGAAAATTTTCCTATTCAGATATAAATGAATTGCAAAACACAACAACAATAAATAATAACAGGAGGAACAGAATGCCAGGAATGCTCAATTTAGATACAATAAAGAAATAACAGACGTTATGCCGTTCACAAATGCATGACTTGGCATCGAATTAGTTTAACGAATAACATGATACCGATGCAGTGTTAATTACCCACACTCCTGCAACCGATATGCCAGGTCTGGGTTCTCAACAAGATGAGAAAAAAAAAATAACATAAAGGATTTTACTATATCATCACAATGAAACCATTTATAGAAACAAAAATGAAATGGTGTTATAGCATCACCATTTTGTTCGTCTATTAAGACAACATATTTAGATGCACTTAACGAATCGAATGAATCTTCCAAAATCTTAAATCAGATATTTTGGTAGTTAATTACACATGAAAAATAATGAAGATATGATCTCCCATTATTTCTGAATCACAGATCCATATCCAATCTCAATTCAGCCTGAAAGTTAATCTCTGATCATCATGAATGACAGTATTTCACCACAATATCCGAGTGATGAAACTAATATTTCCCTAGATGTCTGATGTGTAATCTAAGTGATGATGCCAGTGACATTACGTAGATGATACAGCTTCAATGGCGCTGCCAAGGGGCCATGCTGCCTCAACGAGGGCGTCATCGTATTTAACTTTCTTCACCAATGTAACTTCTTGCCAAGGATATATGCCTGCTAACAAATTGAAGTAATGAGGGCAGGAAGACAACACAATAACTCAGACTTTGCAGAAACGTCATTATAGGTATTCCGCGTTGGAATGAAACTTACCAAACCCATCAACAAGCAGTGTATACTGGTATACGAGATCCATGCAGAGATAGGGAAGGTTCCCCTCCTCAACATGTGGATAAGTCGATTTAGCATTCTCAAGTGTTGTTTGGCATGCCCGCTTAGCTGCATCCTCAAAATCTGCAGGACGAACTATCGCAACTGGCGAGTTTGGATCAGCAAAACCAGCCTATGCATAAAAAAGTGATTAGAATAGCAATGCGGTAGCATTTGAAGCAATGCCTATTAACACTATTCCAAGGTTAAATAAAATAAAATAAAATAATAAATACCTCAGCAGCCCGGTCAAAGAAAAAAGATGCAACAAAAAGATTCTTCTGTCCATCCCCCCCTCCACCATTCCATATCCCACCAAAAGTACACTTCATATGAGTACATGAGGACTCGTTAACTTTGAGAGCCTTAAGAGCAACACTTTTACATTCACTTATGCTTGCTCCTGATGAGGACGATGAAGCCTTAAACGATTTTCCTCCATACACATAGGACCCTAAGAAAATTTATTTAAAGAAAATAGCCTCTTGTCAGAATTCTAAGGCAAGAAGAAAAAGAAAATAAAAAATAATTCAAAGCTCTTTTTCCTTCATGACCAATTAAAGGTTAAAAAGAACTGAAATGTAACTTAGTATCAGACATACAAGAAAGGAGTATATTTACCATCATAGCCAGATAAGATACAAGGGTTTTCAGCGTCATCAGAAACCTTTAAAATCTCTGCACGAGCAGCTAGTAAACCATAGCGCAGGTAACTGAAAGCAAGATGTAAAAATCTATCAGAGAAGAAAAAGGTATTGCAGAATACACAATATCAATGAACATGGAACAGGAGTTGAAAATGACTACGCTCCTAGAGGCTGAAAAAAAGATGAAAAGTCAATAAGTAGAAAACCTGTGAACATAGAGGTAGTATTTCCTTCCTCTCAGGAACATCTCCTTGACATATGGATCCTCTCCATCTGCTACTTTTGGAGCCATGGCGGCGTCTGTCTCTGAGATGGCATAAGCCATTTGAACAGATCCACCACCAAGATCAACTACCCCGACAGTCTTTGAGTAATCTTTTCCCAAATTTCCCAATAGATAGTTGATCGTAACCTAAAACAATTCCCAAGCTACAACTTCAGAGAAGAGAATACACAGTTCATAATTATTTTACAAGTTGCAGCTAGTAGCCTATATTCAAGCTTGATTAATATATTTCTGTAAACAAATGTTTCCTAGCACAGTGGACGACTTAAATACTACCTGACCATATATTCAGCAAATGAACTTTCAAGAAATTATCAGATCTCTATCTAGTGTTCTAAAAGCAACAACCAGTCGCTAAATTTTGAAGTTCTAAATAAATTATATTTGTGATACATCTAAGCATTGCTTGTACACTCTTTAAATAGAAATTTCAACATTCAATTATGTAATGAGAAAACTGTAGATCAAAGAATCTTATATTGGTAGGGAACCTAGAGTTAATCCCACCAAAAATTATATAAGGAAAAAAAAACTCAATTATTTTACATTTGTCGGAAATTCAGAGTTAACGGGAGTTTGAATGTAAGTAGGGTGGCGAAACTTTCAATGGGAGAAGTGAAGAATTAAATATGATCTACTCCCACTATAAAACTGATAACCAAATGTTTTAAATAATTTTTATAATTAATTTCAAGAAGATATTCGAGAGTTTGCAATACATATAATTCAACAAGCTATGTGAATGGGCATTCCAACATTCAACAAAATGTATATTCACAAGATCATGTCCGCAGGGATATAAAATTCAAACTTCACTAAATTGCCACAAAAATTGTAAATTGAGTAATCCACACCCATATTTCCCACTAATTTCCCCAAGGCAATAAATCACAAAAGCAATTGTAGCCTAATTGGCCTTGTTTAATTCTTATTTCTACTTGATACATGTGTATTAGGATATGCTCAAGACCTGTTTCTTTTGTGAGCCTAGCCAAAAAGTCATCCTAAAAATTTATACTTATCACGCCCTTGTGCCAAATAGTGAAAATAAATTTTTTTATTGTGATCCCTTAGAACCCAAAAAACCAGGAAAAATTAACTGTCTCATACCTAAGATTTAAAGAACAATTAGTCACAAAAGATGGAATATAATAGAAGATTCAAAGTTCGGTATAAGCATGAGTACCCACAAACACAGGAAAGGATTCTATGTTTGGTATGGGCATGGGAACCCACAAACATAAAGAAAAATTTTAAGTTTGGTATGCGTAGAAAGACTATAAAATCTAGGTTCCTCAAGGTTAAAGCAACCCTGAAAAAAATAATAACTTCTCGTTTCAGGTTACAAATTTGTAAATAGGAACCCAATAACTTGAAGATTAGAGAAAGACAACTAAGGTTGTGGCTAATTGTTTTCTTGGTCGAAGGTACTTTTTGATATCCACAAAAACTATGATTTTTGATAATCCAACCACATTACAAGCCAATAAAAGTCCTTAGTAATCCTCACACGTATATACTGTCATCTAATTATTTGAGATGACTAACAAAATTGCATTGAATGTGTAAAAACATGAATTGAAAGAAACAATAGCCAACCAAAGTACACTCGAAGGTAATGAGAGTAAGTGTACACAAATTCATTTCTTGAAGGTTACAATGGCTAGCTAACCAAATTGCAATTAGAAAACACTTCTACAAATTAGGATCTAGGTAAAAGTTGTGGTACAACCTACAAATGGAAACGAGAGTAGAAACTACCAAGCCAGTTGTAAGTCCTCGACTTCAATGTTGGTTGCTTGACAAAATTCAATGAGGAATTAGGTTCTCCCTTAAGTAATCTAGGTATTTTTTTCACCAAGGAATTGAGTTAAAATCAATTTTGTGGATCGTTAAGTTAATTGCATAATTGAACTTGTTGAGCTAGGGAAGAGGGAATTACATGAGAAATACTAATGAAAAATAATATTTGACAACTCTTTCATCATTTTGCATTATGAGTATTCTTCATTTGAGTCATTCGATTAATCTTTATTCTTTTATCCCAAACCCTTAAACTTCTTATATGACTCTTTATTCATTTTATTTTATAAAATGGTGTATTTATCTTTTTGTCAAATTCAAAACCCTATAATTAATTTTCTTTGTGATAAAATAATTATATAGCAAGTCTATGTGGATTGATACTTGGACTTTTGTCCATTTACTACTTTTGGAAAATTGGTATCCTTGCCAAAGAGTTGTCATATATCCTGCTCATGACACTTTACCAACCCTATACTGAAAGTTTGTCACCTACTTCAAGTCCACTAAAACAATCATCGCCACCTATTATCACCTACCAATGCAAGATATGAGTGATTGTTTCGATGTTACATGATGATTCCTCTTCATCAATTCCTTCACCATCATCACTCAATAAAATGGCTACTATAATGAGGATTATGGTTTGCACATTGCTCTTCAAATTCTCATTATCCTTATCCTACATACATTGCTCTATCATTAGTTGTTTCCATATGTCAAAATCATGTTACTTTTATATTTTAGGAAGTTTTATATTTTATCCTTGATGTAATTTTATTCTGTATCACATAATCTTTATATTAATATTAGGATTATGTATTTAAGGACAATCCCACAATTATAGGGATTTGTCTCCTTAGGATCAGTTGCTAATATTTTCTAAAATAGACAGCAAGCTCATGTATATATAGGTCCAATGACCTCATAATTTAATATGAGAGAATATATTATTCCTTCTAAATTCTAAGATGGTATCAGAGCTCCCGATCCTTGGGAGTCTCTAACCGTGCTTGTAAACCCTAAATCGTAGCCGTCATCTTGTGATTACAAACCCTAAGCCCCAGTCGCAGCCTTCATTGTTGTGCAAGCTTAAAACTTTTTCATATAACCTTCATTGTTGTGCAATCTACCCCAACCTGTGATGACTGAGATCGTGAACCCTATTTCGGAAATTGGGGACAGATCCCAGATTTATGGGGAATTGCAGAATGTTGACTCTGCTTATAGATTAAATGGAAAAAATTATCTCAAATGGTCTCAACTCATTAGGACTATCTTGAAAGGAAAAGGAAAGGGCAGCCATATAATTGGCAATGCTCCTGATGAAGCGGATCCCAATTTCAAAGCATGGGATGAAGAGGACTCCATGATCATGGCATGGTTGTGGAATTCAATGGTCCCAGACATTAGTGATACCTGCATGTTTCTTAAATCGGCGAAAGAAATTTGGGAGGCAGTAGAACAAACCTATTCGAAGGCCAAGGATGTTGCCCAAATATATGATGTAAAGGTGAAAATTGTGGCTGCCAAACAAGGAAACAAATCAGTCACAGAATATGCCAATCAACTCAAATCCTTATGGATGGAATTAGATCATTATCGAGTTATAAAGGCAAAGTGCGCAGAAGATTCAACAATCCTTAAGGAGTATATTGAACAAGATAGAGTCTATGATTTCTTGGTAGGCCTGAATCCTGAATATGATCAGGTCCGAATCCAAATCTTGCGAAAGGAGAAAGTCTCAGGGCTTAATGAAGTGGTAGCCATTATCAGGAGTGAAGAAAGCAGGAGAGAACTGATGTTAGAGACCCCAACTACTGAAAGTTCAGCAATGATGACTGAAGGAGGATCAACCATGATAGCCAACCAGAGAAAAACCAGTTTGGAGAAAAAACATGACGAAGTTTGGTGTACCTATTGCAATAAGCCACGCCACACAAGAGAGAAGTGCTGGAAATTACATGGAAAACCTCCAAGCCGAGAATGGGGGCAAAAAGGAGGTCCTCTAAAATAGGAAGGGCATAGGCAAGCACACATCGTTAAAGGACAAAGTGAAGAATCTGTCCAGCTGAATCATGAAGAGATAGAGAGGGTAAGATCTTTCCTTAGTAAATTGGAGAAACCCACAGGTACGTGCTCCTTAACATATTCTGGTAAGTTTCCATTTTCTTTTGGACTTAATGTTTCAGATACACCCTTTACCCATTACTGGATTTTAGATTCTGGAGCCACTGACCATATGACCCCTTTATCCAAATACTTCACATATTTCCCATGCCCTAGCAACAAGAAAATTTCTACAGCAGATGGAACTTTTATAACTGTTGCAGAACAAGGAGATGTTAAAATTAGCCCATCTATAACCTTGAAAAATGTTCTTCATGTCCCTAAACTATCTACCAATCTGATTTCTGTTCAAAAACTAATGAAAGATCTCTCTTGTAACGTTGTTTTTCATAACAACTACTGTATATTGCAGGACAAGAACTCCGGGAGGACGATTGGACATGCTAGAGAATGGAATTGCTTATACTACATGGAGGATCCCAATCTACCTATTAAAAGTCACTCTCTCATATCTGAATCCATAATGACCAGTAAAGAGAAAGCTCAATTATACCATTGTAGGTTAGGACACCCTTCATCTGGGAATTGAAGTGGCCCATTCCAAGAAAGGAATTTTCATATCTCAACAAAAATATATTACTGATTTGCTTAAAGAAACAAGGAAGACAGCCTGCAAACCAGTAAGTACTCCAGTTGATCCAAATATAAAGTTGGGAAGTGCTGAGGAGGACAATGTCATGAACAAGGAAATGTATCAAAGACTAGTAGGCAGACTTATATATTTATCTCACACTAGACCAGACATTGCTTTTGTTGTGAGCCTAATCAGCCAATTTATGCGCCAACCAAGGAAAGCACATTTGCAAGCTGCCCTTAGAATTGTTCAATATTTGAAAGGAACTCCGGGAAGAGGGATTTTGTTCAAACGAAACAAAAGTGTAGCTCTAGAAGCATATACTGATGTTGATTATGCAGGGTCAATTGTGGATAGAAGATCAACCACTGGATACTGCACCTTTCTTGGTGGAAACCTAGTGACATGGAAGAGTAAAAAACAAAGTGTAGTAGCTAGATTGAGTGCTGAAGCAGAATTTCGAGCAATGGCCCAAGGAATATGTGAACTTGTATGGCTGAAGATTATATTGGAAGACTTGAAGCTAAGGTGGGATAAACCTATGAAGTTATATTGTGACAATAAATCTGCAGTTAGCATAGCCCATAACCCAGTCCAGCATGATAGAACTAAACATATCGAGGTAGACAGACATTTTATTAAGGAGAAGCTGGATAGTGGCTTGATTTGCACCCCATATGTTTCTACCCAGAGTCAACTTGCAGACATACTCACAAAGGATTGAATGGCATCAACTTTGAAAGAATTATATCCAAGCTGGGAATGGAGAACACCTACTCACCAGCTTGAGGGGGAGTGTCAAAATCACGTTACTTTTATATTTTAAGAAGTTTTATATTTTATCCTTGATGTAATTTTAATCTGTATCACAGTATCTTTATATTAATATTAGGATTATGTATTTAAGGACAATCCCACAATTATAGGGATTTGTCTCCTTAGGATCAGTTGCTAATATTTCCTAAAATAGCCAGCAAGCTCATGTATATATAGGTCCAATGACCTCATAATTTAATATGAGAGAATATATTATTCCTTCTAAATTATGAGACCATCCTATTTGTCATTTATTTCATCTATGTCTTTACAATTCCTAGAAATATGAATGAAGTACTTGATCATCCTAGATGGTGACAAGCCACGATTACTGAAATACTAGCTCTTGAACATAATAGCACATCAAAATTAGTTCCTCTTCCACTTAGGAAGAAGGCAAATGGATGTCAATGGATTTACATCGTTAAAGTTAGGCCAAATGATGAAGCTAATCACCTTAGAGCTAGATTGCTAAACGAAGGACACACTTAGATATGTGGTAAACAAAGACCATACTTTTTCTCATGTGGAAAAACATTACTATTATTCAACTCCTCTTTGCCATAGTAGCTATCTCTTGGAAATTTTGTTTACTTGAATGTGCATGTTGATAAGATAATAATTATAGGAAATAATAACGCTAAAATCTCTTAGCTAAAGAAGCATTTATGCAATCATTTTGAAACCAAAGATCTTATATGTCTCATACTTTCTAGGCATTGAAGTGGTTCAACCAAAGGAAGGCTTTTAATTTCTCAAAGAAAATAGGCTTTAGATATCCTAAAAGAAACAAGCATGATTGAGTAGACTCATGGATACTCCCACGGATCCAAATTAGATATGGCAAAATAGAATCTACTGTTCTCATACCTAGAGAAATATAGAAAACTTGTTCCAAAAGCAGATTTCATTCCCATTTGGTCATTCAAACTCATCTCCATCCCACTTAATAAATAAAAGAGTCAGAAACCAAAGCAACCAAATCCTCATTCACATTATTCATACACCACAATCAAAATAAGCCATCGAATAATCTATTAATTAAGAATCTGATCTATGCTAGTGAGAGCTAGTCAATTCTCTTATAGTCCCCCTATGAACTATTTCACAATTTTAACAATATGATCTATAACAGAAAAAACTTGTAATTCTCACGTAGTTACGATGCATTCCAGACTTTACATATAAATAGTACTGGACTAAAGCCAATAGGCAAGACTAAAACGATTTAAAGCCGTAGACAGTTCTAACAACATTAAGTTCATGAATCATACCCATTGATAAGCACCTTCTTGTGTTCCATCAAGCACTGTAACTGCATCAGTCTCGGATCTCAGGCTACTCTTGTCCTTAAGCAAATCCCTTACCTTAAATTAACGAAATCCAAAGTAAGAAAAAGTTAAACATAACAAATTGCACATAGCTGCTAAAACATTGATTGAAAAAGACACAGAAGTAGTCACCGCTTGCAAGATCCTATCTGATGCATCTCCTTCCAAAGCCCTCAAACCCGCAGTTGCCTGCAATAGCACACAAACTCAATGTAATTAGGCAAACCTCAATTAAAACACAACCACACACTCTGAATTAGCGTATGTTTGGATGTCAATTGGAAGAACTAAAAAGTACTCCTAAAACCATAACCTCTTCCTTCTTCATTTTTTTGTGCATTGGAATTCAGGAATGTGAATCAGAATTCCCAAGAGGACGGTCCCAACTTCTATCTAAACGTAGGGTCCGTAAACATAAATTTAACAAACGAAAAAAAAAAAAAAAAAAACACCAACCCCAACTCGAACTGGTGTACTGGATCGCAATTCACGAGGAACAACAGTCTCAGCTTTATCCAGAAGCGGAACCAAAGATTCTGCTGCCTTTTTCGGATCTTGAGCGTACGAGCTCAAACCCGGTTTAAGCTGCAAAATAAAAGCCAACTGTGAGACCAAAAACACAATCAAATAATAATAATAATAATAATAATTATCTGGATTTTTATCGCAATCCTTGATAGTACGGTAAATTGCGGACAAATGTGACCACAATTGAAGTAGCGTGAGCCCAAAAACTTCAACATTGTGGTAGAAATTGCAGTTACAAACCGTTTAAAATAGTAATAATAATAATAATTTGCTTTGTTTTGACCTGGACGAAGAGCTCGAGATCTTTGCCAATGTGAACGAGATCTAGGTTTTGATCGAAATGGAAGACGTGTACGCGGCTGCCGGAGCTGCCGGCGTCGAAGATGACAGCGTAGGAGCCTCCGGATTTCTTGTTGGGAGCCATTTTACGGTTGACGAGGGCGTAGTCTCCGGCGGACTCGTTGGAGGAGCCGGACGGCATAACGTAGAGGACGAACACAATGAGAAGGAGCGGGATCGCGACAACGAGCAGAGTCCCTCGGAACCGGTAGATCTTGTCGGCGAGTGTCTCCTGGCGGCCGATGCGCTTCAGCATTTTGCTGGACTCGAACTCCGGCGAGTGCTGATCCGCGGCGTGCGACGGAGGGGAGTTGCTGCTGGCCTGGCCGTCAAAGAGTTCAGCGGAGGATGGCGACCGGTACCGGATCTGACCGTTGGAGGAGGAGGCGGCGGGCGGAGCCTTCAATTGCTTGGGATCTTGTAGCGGCTCCAGCTCTGTGTCTTGGGATTCTCAACCAACTGTTTAAAAAAGAGGAAAACGACGTCGGTGACGGATCCGAAAAGGAGAGGGACGCGAAAACGGCGTGATGGTGTCGTCGTATTGTGCCAATGCAAAATGCACGTTGCGTCTCTGCAACTCAACACTGAAGTCTCTCTCTCTCTTTCTCTCTCTTTCTCTCTCTAACGATCTCGCGCGTGTAGTGAGAGAAGAGGGGGTGTCAGTGTCTGTGTTGTTTGTGCGGGAAAAATGGTTAAATGGTGTGTAACTGTAAATTGCAAAGGAAGAAAAGGTTACTGAGTTGGCCTTGCTCGCCCCCTCTGAGTCGGACTCGGTCTGAGAAAAACCGAGTCGTTCTGTTTCTGAATCTTTGCGAGTTGTCCCTGAGGCCAGCGTATAAGTATTAAGTATTTCGTAGTGTATAAGGATACGTGTCATGTACGATCTGTTCGAACCAGATAAAGAATAAACTTTCCACGTGCACATTCTTCCTTTAAAATCATAATTTTAGTACATCTACTTTCCTTTGTAAGACAGTTAATTATTAAAATTTTATTATTGTCATATATTTAATTTTAACTGCGAAAATTGTTTACCAAATAAGGGTGCATTTAAAAAAAGGGACAAAAATAATTTTACATTAAAAATTCCATTAAACAACACATTTAAACAATGTGATATGAATAATAAATAAAGTTAGCATAATTTGTTAAAAGCAAGATAGCACGTCAGGGAGAGAAATTACAAGTGACAAAAAAAATTACGGGCCTTAAAAAACAAAAGTAGGTAGATATATAATAACAACAAATATCACACGGTATACGGGCTACTACTGATGTATGTATACCAAACTGAGGGCAAAAGCGTATGTAGAATTGTACGTATACACGAAAAAATTAAATAAAAAAAAATAAGTTGTTTTCAACCTAACACGCGCGACGCAGTGTGTCATGATAAATGGGGAATATAAAATGAATAACTTACTTTTTATGACGTCTAAATCAAGTTTTAAAGCTTTACTTAACTTATTGTCCAAAAATAAAAACTTTACCTAACTTGTGAGGAAAAAAACCAACTAAACTCAGATTCCGATTCAGGTCTGAGTCCACAACATACGAAGAGCCAAAAAAATCGGCTCAAAAAACTTAAGTTACCAGCAAATAATTCGGCCATAAAGTCCTATTATTCCAAAATTCTCAACATTAATACAGGAGTTTGATCTCATGCATTTAATGTCTCTGTTAAGAAGTTGGGTTTCTGTGGGCTAAAATGCCTACATAAGTATGAGTCTCTGTTAAACTAACTAAAACATTTAAATTTAATACTTTAACTGATTACAAAAAAAGTTATTATACTTTACAAAAATGTTATTTTAAAGATGTATTGCCAAAAACAATGTACTTTATAATAATTAAAAAAATTGTTTACTTTTTCAAAAAATTAATAACACGCTTATTTGTTTAGAAACTTATCTGGTCACTCATTAATTATAGATTGAGAAACAAATTTCGTAACAATTTCAATTTGACAATATATAAATTTATTCTTTAAATTTATGTAAAAATAAATAAATGAAAATAAGTAACAATGACTTCATTCTGATTTATTATGTTTGAAGAAATCAACGCATTGCCAAAAACTTATAATTTATATATATAAACATTTTCAGTACTATATAATGAAGAAAACTTCACTTATCAATCACTTTTTTTTAGTCAACTTAACAATTACGTATAATTTACGGTAAATTATTAGAGGTTTCATCCTTGATTAAAAAAAATGAGAGAATAATATCCGTATACTGGAATGAAAATAGATTAAAAGCTTTCTCAATAATATTGATTTGACTCCAACTATATTATGTTTAGTTTTAACTAAACTCATATACTAAATAAGATAAAAACTTGTTCGAAGTAATATCCCTTAACAAATAAAAAAGAAATATCAATATTAATTCAAAGAAATAAGCCAGTACAGATATAAATAGAAAGAAATCTCAAGAATAATTGCTTTGAACAAGATAAATAAAAAAAAAGTTATAGGTTAATTGAGAAAGTACGCTAATATGGACTGCTTACTCATTTTACAATTACTCCGAAAAAAATGGGAATGATATTTGATTGGTTGTCCATTTAACTCATTCTAATCATATTGCCATATTTAACTCATTCTAATCATATTGCCATATTTAACTCATTCCAATCATATTGCCATAGCCTTACATGAGGGGGTTTGAATCCTATTGCGTTACCGAGTTTGGATTGTAGGTGTATAATTTAGATTATAGAAAATTAGTTTTAGAAATCATTTTTTTATTTAATAAAATTTTGTATATTTAATAAGTTTGTTAAGTGTGAATTAATCTAAGTTATTTCAAATTTAGATAGGACGTAGTTTATATTTGCTAAATGTCTCTAAAAAAAATTGTCAAACGATTAAAGATTAAATGGTAAATAAATTAAAGCACAATATTTTTTATGAATTATCGTCATATGATTTAAGTATGAACATCACACAAATAAGTATAAAACAATTCGTTAACAAGCATAAAAACACACAAATAAAACAATTAAGATCTCCTGACATTTAAGAAAATCATCTCCAAAGTTGAAAAAGAAAAGTCTCAAACTTTAAAAAATATTTTAATATATACAAAACATATTCTCTAAATTATGTGTGTTCATTTCAATCCAATTAATATAATTATTTAGATAAATATTTTACTTAAAAAAACACACATATATATATATATATATATATATATATATATATATATATATATATATATATATAATCGTGAAGTATTTAGGATTTATAAATTTGACGTGTCTACCAAAAATTAACTATGTATTGTGAAAAGCTTTAATACTAAGGACAACATACAAGTACTGGGTCATAATAAATCTTTTATATGACGTTTATAAATGGAAGCTCACCATGCACATGAAGACTTGGCAAAACATTCATAAAAAAATCATTTGTGTGTATTAGCTTTTATTCTTTCATTATTTAAAAGCTTCTAGTGTTTTAAGAAACATAGTCCACTAGATGACTTTAGAAGAGTGTGCCTGATTCATATATCACATTCGTGTGAAGTTAGATTCTAGACAATGAATGATTGTATTTCGTATCAATTTAGTTGAAGGTGAAATCTTGTAAAATCAATTTTATTGTTGTATAGCTTGAAGATGCTTTGTGTACTCATGTAAGTCAGAAATGACAATGAAAAATACTTGTTAACATTTGATTGTTTAATGAAACTCTTTGTAATTTGCATTAAAAAATTGAACATAGCTCAGGTTACAAATTAACCAGTATAAAATCCATAGTGTATGTTCATTATCTTTCTTTATTACTTTTAACAATGCTTCTTTTAGTCATCTATAAAACATTTTAGAAAATCATTTATGAACCATTTATAAAATTTTTAGATGATCCCTTTTTAAGTGTGTGGGTGACTTGTGAAAATATTCAAAACAAAAATTAAGTTCTATTTAACACCCCTTCATAAAGCTAATATTTTTCTTTCAATTGATATCAAAGCTTACATCTTATAATAAGTTATTTGCAAGATAAGAGGCAATAGTCCAAGCTACTAATGACATATATTTTGTACATACATTTATAACTTTGTTGTACACTGAAAAAACTTTCAATATTCCTTATTTTCAGTTTTTAAATATTTTCCTTTTAGTAGTAATAATTGGGGTCAATGTTTTTAATTTTGCATTTTCAATTAATCACATTTGCTTACTCTTTTGGCCATAACTTTTTCCATAGATATTATTGTTTTTCCTACTTCCAGTTGCATTGATTATAGGATCAATCATGAGTAGTTCTTAAATTTTAGGAAGAACTATAGAGAAGTAAGTATTTAATGGTTATAATTTGAGAGATCATAGTCTAGATTGTAGAAAGTTAGAAGTGACTTTTAAAGTTTCTAAACTAGCAGAGGACACTCACATGAGCACATGAGTTAGTTAGAATCTACCATTTGACTCTTCAAGTTTTCATGATCCTTATAACTCTTAAGTTGATGCCATGTCACATGTGTCTAACTTCCATGTCATTATTGTTTTTCACATGTAATCATTACATTTTCCTAATTTTTAAGAACTACCATGTGCTTTCCAAAATTTCAAGGATTAGAGGTGTTAAACATATTTAAGTTGGTTAAATCTTGATTAGCAAAGTTAACTCCATTTTTCTTGTCCATTCTTCTACTTTGATTGAACCTCCACTCTATATAAAGGAGTGATCTCTCTTTGTAAATCATATCTTTAAGTGAATGAAAGTTCCTTTTTGAGAATTTATGAGAGTTTAAGTTGTTCTCTTCTCTTGTCTTGATTCTTATCTTGAGGAGTTTCTCAAGTTGTGAATGTTCTTGCACTTATCCTTGGAGTTCTTCTCTCAAGGTGGTGTGTTCTTCCCATTTCTCTTCCTTTAATCCATTTATGTTTTTGATCCTTTACTTGTTCTTGTTTCCTTGTGCATTTTACATCATTGTCGAATGTTTTCTTTGATGTTTGTTTCCATATGTGTTGAATGAAGTTCTCCTTCTATGGAGGTTCTCTTCTTCACTTCTTGAGTTGATCAATGTTCTAACATTTATATCAACAATCTAAATTGAGTTTTACAATGAATCATTTAACGCTGCGAATTTATTCTTCTTCTCTCTAATTTTAGATTTACACTTCACAATATTAATTTGCATTTTTTATTTTAGAATTCAAATTAGGAATCAATTGAATCTTGATTTGATAATTAGATATGGATTAGATTGAATAATATTTCGATTGGATTTTTATTACCAATGACATTTATTTGATTGAATTATTTAATTAAATGGATTAATTATTTAAATTTGGATTTGAATCTTTAGATAAATATGATAAGAGGAATTATATGGATCTTGAATATGTGAATTGATACTTCATCTTATTTTAATTCACTTTCAAACTCTATCACATTTTTCCAATTTTGTTTCATTCTAACTCCCTTCTCCCACCTCAATTTAATTTGGACCGGAAGAATATTAAATAATGAATACAATCAATTTGTGTACTTTGATAATCGACATATGTTGTGTTTTATATTGCAAAATTTTAGAGAAAATCTAGAATATTTGATTTCATTAGGATAATGAATATCAACTATAAATGGACAACGAAGGACGAACTCTAAACAAACTTTCCATGTTCACAGGTGAAAAGCTTAACTACTAAAAAGCAAACATAATTACATTGATGTTGCAAAAAAATGTAACTATAAGAAGATGACAAGCCCATTTTGGGAAGACCCTTTATGACAACTAATAGGGTCTAATTACCATTGAACAAGATCAATTTAAATTAAGGGTACATGATGAAGACACTAATTTTGAGCTCTTCAAAGCCAAAGAAAACCCTAAGAAAAAAAAGGATGAATTCTTTTATTAAGGTAGTGACTTAGACTTGTTTCAAACCATCAAACTAGTGATGTTAAGAAAATGTTATCTGGAGACAACTTCATGTTAAGTTTATTTTTCTCCTTCTTTTTAATTATTTTTTTTTTGCTTTCCTTTCTTTTAAATTACTGTCAATTTTTCTTTCTTCTTATTTTTATTTATTTAATGTTCTTAAAGAGACAATTGGACCTAAGGTGGGCTGAGCTACTTGTTTAAGTGAACAACTGATTACTTGATTAAGTGACCAAAATGCTCGTTTGGTTGCTTGAGCAAGTCAGCACAAAGAGAAACCCTAGCTTCTCTCTTTAAAAATAGGTACACATACCCTTATTTAACACATTCACAGTGATTTCTTTCTTATCTTTTTTTTCTTTTCCTTGTTGCATCTTCATTTTTGTGCCTCCATTTGCATTCTTTGAATATCTTTTCGCCAAACTCTTGCATCTAAGTAACTTTCTACGTTGCTTTTATGTTTGCTAAATCTAAGATTAAAGGATTGAATACATTCTTTTGGCAACAAGGAGAGTAATTTTGAAATGCTTACTATGTTATGTCATCTATTTTTGAAACTACTAGATTGATTTGTGTCCTTGTTAACATACATCGTTCAATTGAGCTCTTTAGCTTGTCTAATATCAACTCAAAGTGTTGGAGAAGAGAAAGTTCATTAAGAAAAATTGAAAGGTTACGAAAGCATGTGTTCCATGGCTATTCGTTTTTGAAAATAAAGAAATAACATGTACAAGGAGAACAAATTTTATCATATTAAAATGGAGTAAGAATGTGCCACTTACAAGAGAAATTCCAAAGGATAAGTGCAACATGATTCACCACTCAAAAAGACTTTTCAAGATAAGAACCAAAACAAAATAATAATTCTTTCAATACTCACAAAGATATATCTAACAAAAGAACTTCATATATTCTTCAAAAGTGATTTACAAGTGAAGCATATATAGAGAATGCCATGGCCTAGAAGAGGCAAAGACACCTACATGTTTACAAAAATTAGAAAATCCAAATGTAAATATATGACTACTTAAGCTAAAGTTAACTTAACTCTTATGTATTTAACACTTAGTTAACTCCTAATTAATTCTTGCACATGGGTGGTTCCTTGAAATTAGGGAGAGACACATGGTAGTTCCTATAATTTAGAAAAAGCTCATCATTACACTTCCAAGAAGCACATGTGTTGCATGGAGATGTCAAAAGTTATGTGAAGTAGTTATAAATTGTGATATGTGTTGGTTATAAACCCTTTGTATGACTTTTAGACTTTATGATTTCATCCAACATGTGTCTATTTGTGTCCCTTGGATTGTAGAATATTCTAAGAGAATCAAGAAATATTTTATGATCTAAGAATTTTACGAAATTGAGAACTTCTTTATTTTTTTTCTTATAATTCTTTCAAACCCGTTTTTGTGAATCTTCATTTGAATATTTTGTTAATTTTTTCTTCTTTATTTTTCTTTGTCATGCTTATTCTATTTGTTGAAGCTCTAGACAATCAAGTCACTTCTAGACGGTCTAGTCACCTCTAGACGGTCTAAGACCCTACTAGATGATCTTATGTTCTCAAATAATCTATGATATTTAGATGATAACAAATACTATACGATATGAAATATTTACTAACAAAGTATGTTTGTGTGCAATACTAAGAAAGAACATTAGTGTTCAACATATCAAATGATCTCGTTATCTTTAATGTGTTAAATGGTCTATCAAGCAAAGTTGATTAGGAACTACAAATTTAAAACTAACTTTGAAATTATAACAAACTGCATATTAATCATGTTAAATGATTTATATTCAAATATTCAACATTTAAAATATATACAAGATTGGAAAGTATTTGAATCTTAACATTCTAAAGAATTTTTTGATAGAGAAGTTTTTCAAATATATGATTATGATTGATATGCTTTTATTACAATATATTTCGAATATGTTTGAATTGTTTCTATAAGTATATTAATATTTGAAGATGTAGAAACTTAATAAAATTAGAAGTTTTCTTTTCTAGCGTCTATAACAGTAAAGATAAAGATATGCTAAAATGAAATATGTGTAAAATTAAGTCTTGCAATTTCAAGTTCAAATAGTCATATTGAATAAGCTTTATAAAGGACTCCAAATGAAGATGAAAGAACAGACAATAACAAAGAAATACAACAACATATTCAAGAGTGTCATATATGTTGCATAGAGCATCTAATCCTTTGGGGTGTACGTGCAAATTCTATAATTTTTCACTTTGTGAAGTATACCCTTGTGAGTTTTATTTATACCCTTTTTGAGATTGTTTCTTTCTTACCTTGAGAAGTTTTAGTCTTAAACGGAGATTAGGACTATTAACTTAGAGAGGTTTGTGAACTCAATGTAACATGCAAAGGTTTGTCGACTCAATGTAACCTACAGAGATTTGTGTACTTGTTTTAATAATCTATTTGATTAGTGGAACCTCTTGAACAATATGCTTAAGAGAGAAGGTAGTCCAAAAGTTAGGGAGAACCAGTATAAAAATATGTTGTACTATGCTTGAGAGTTTGTCATTGTCTTTGATTTAGGTACTAGTCTAGATCAAGGTTTAGCTATAATGTTGTGTGACACACTTGTAGACAATGAGTGGGGCATTCAACAGTGTCATTCTTAGTGAAATAGTCAAGCCTATCATTGCCATGATCAAGGATATCATAACTTATATCATAGAAATGGGCAAAGAATAGATTGAATATAGCTTCCTTTTGAGGATCCATCTGCCCAGAAATTGCAAGTAGACTAGAAAATGAATCAAATTACTCTCATTTTGGATACCAAAGTATAAACAACTCTTAACCAACTTTTTTTTTTTGTTCTTATTTGGAGAATGGCTAATTTGTGACTTTTATATGTGTAACAATTGTTTTACAGACTAGTTGTTTGAGGTCATACATGTCCCATCATCAGGGAGAAATTTATTGTTAATTTGGAGAAAAGGGAGTGCAGTTACAGAAAGTGGATGGTCAATAGCATCTCTTGTTGTCATTCGTTGTTTATAATGAGGTTTTATAATCTAAATGGGCTTGACTTCATCCCTATTTTGGTTCAAAGTTCAATATATCAACTTTTTGTCAATCCAAATAAGAATTATCCTCTTTAGTTAGAATCCTCTCTATTATTTCATTTTCCTCCTCCCAAAAAACTCTCTAACAGATTAGTGAGATGTAAGATACCAAGAGAACTAGATTTCGATATTCTTAGGGTCATTTGCAGCAATTTTAGCTTCCGTTCATTACCTCTGTCTGTTTCGCTTAACCTATAAAGATAATGTGATAGGTCATCGCCTAATGGGCGACACCTCATTACTAATATTTGTATCGCCCAAAAAGACTATTTATGTACTTAATACTTCACAACACTAGAACCTAAGGTCCGTAACATCATCGTCTAAAAGGCAGTCTATGATAAATCACCCAAGACATGATGTATATGTTATCATATCCTAAACAACAACCCTTGGACATCTCTTATGAGGTGATGCCTTTATTCACTACCCTCCACATGTTTGACTAACTATCTTTAAGATGATATAATCCCTAATTGCTTCAAGAAGATGACATGTGAAGCATCCTATGCCCCAATTATCTACCTAAATAATGGTCAACATTTGTGGAAGATAACTATAGGGTTTCTAGATTATATATCCTTCCTTTGTCTTACAATAATTGCATTTCTTTTATTACCAACCTCTTTAATGTACTATTTGAAGAAATTGTGACCAAACACTTATCCACTGCCACTCTGTTTTCGAATGAAACCACAAAACCAAATAAATCAAGTAGTTGTAGCGAACAAATGTAAGTTTACCAAAACAAAGTTCTATAACTTTAACCTTGTACTTAGGACAATCCTAAATTGTTTCCGAACATTATTAGCAGTTGTAGTTGTTCTCAATATCACAAAATATCTACAATAGCAAATGAGTGCAACAAAGGATCTCCTACTCCAACAACCTTGGCAGGAATTACACTAGATTTGCAACCCATCATAATAGCAAGATGTTGAAGATTGATACTTACACATCGATAAACAATTAAGCAAACCCCTCAACCCAGCCGAAGAGAAGAATACACTCAAAACATGGGAAAGAAGATGACCTAGGCAACTACATAAAAGGAAAAAATCTCTTCCCTCCAATTTTGACACTATATAAGTTTTTCAAATGAAATTTCATATATCCAACTCAATCTATCGAATCATCACTTACTTAAGAAAGTCGAAGACAATTGAACATAAGAGACCAAATTAAGTCATTTTAAATAAAATTGAGACCACATTTAACAAAATAAAAACTTATTAAATAAAAACTTGTTAAATAAAATTTGGGAGACCAAATTAATTTTTAACAACTTAATAACGGGACCAAAAGTGATATTAATATTTTTTTGTGTTTGAGAGAGACATGCATTAAAGAGTACCATAAAATAAAATTTATATTTGTATTTGTAAATATATGTAGTGATGATATTTTATGAAAATATCTAATCATATTCAATACACAACTAATATTATACAATAAAATACTAAAAAGAAAAAAAATAATAATTCAAGTTGTGAAAAAGGCCTATGTGAGTTTAAATTTCTCCCATACTTTTCTACAGGAGACTCGAGACTAACCCGCATGCACATTTTCATCCCACCTCATAGCTTAGAAAAGAAACAAAAAATATACCATGTTAAAGTAAATGCATCGTACACTATTCACCAAAACATAATAGGATTTTTGCTAGAAAGAAATAGCATTAATTTGAATCAAATTGGTATCCAGTCCAGATACTAAAATTCTACATTATTTTTTCTACGTGTATACCGCATTTATGGACTAAACATAACCCTGCAACAGAAGAGAGAATGAAGAAGAAATTATATAGATTAAAAGGGTTCTTAATGCAGCAGTAACATTATGCTTAACAATTGAAATGAAGAACTAAATGACCGAATCCCTCTTCATGCTTTCTTTTGTTTGACTTCTGGTGGTGGTGGTGGGGGAAAGATTGCACGGAAAATCCATGCAGCCAATATTGCCCCGGCAAAGGGGCAAATCCAGTATACATACAATTGGTCCCATGTGTTGTGCCAGTTGTTTAAGTAAGCCCAACCAAAAGCCTGCAAAGAAAGTAACCGATCACAGTTTTTCACTGCCAGCTCTAAGTCTGACCCTACTCTACATGAAATTAACACCACAAGATTCAAGAAACATAAATGCACATAAGAAGATATACATTTCAAAGGAATAAATAATAAAAATACCAAATAAATAAACGAGTAACACCAAATTCTGATTTTAAGATTACTATTTGGAACCAAACTGCGAAAATGTTCACTTTGACTGTTTCAAGTCAAGCAATTTGATCACATTTCAGAGAACCACTTTGACCATCTGCATTATGCTCCTGAATTTCCTTGTCCTAATTGCTTGGTCAAAGTGATATTGGGTTAAAGTAATAAAGTAGCTATAATTTGATAGTTTTCTGTATAAATGCTTTGAAGCTCCTTTCCCAAAGAGTGTGTCTTACGAAATAATAAGGGTCAAATACTAAGACTAGCCCCCTAAACAGCTCCAGAAGACATGTTCAAGGGGCAAATAAAGGGGTTTTATCTCTGAGGCAGTGGCCAAAATAACAGCTGCACTTCCTAAGCTGCAACTGTAACTGAAACGCCAACAATTTGCATTTGATAAAACTTGATACATTATCTAACCTTGGGCATACAGAGGAAACACCTTAAATAAGTATGTAATAACAGAGGCATTGTTTTTAGTGTAAGTACTTTGTTTCTATTTATAGAACACCAAAATTGTGGGAACTATGCAGAGGTTACAATAGGATTTGACAGTTAAATAACACAATAAAGATGGGACAGAGAGGAAACGAGAATAGCTGCAGCACACATATGACTGCCCTATTCCATAGCTGAATAAAGCTACAAAAACAAGGCATAATATTTTCATAATCAAAGGCTGGTGCAAGAATTAAATTCCAGAATCATTAACAAGAAATCCTGGGCAGAAATTGTTAAAACAAAAAAAAAACAATTTACAATAT
>Ga0209700_101681_pt1 | contig 45810 bp, 22 predicted proteins | sample SiratroredBW_FD_187528 | JGI IMG/M metagenome (GOLD analysis project Ga0209700, IMG submission 187528) | Root nodule microbial communities of legume samples collected from California, USA - Siratro red BW (SPAdes) (version 2) | ecosystem: Host-associated > Plants > Roots > Nodule | place: USA...
TAAACTAACTAACTTCATCTTATAAAAAGTTATTATGCAATACTTATTAATTAACTTTATTTTATATTATATAATATTCTTATATTTATTGTAAATATACTGAAAATCTATCTATAATATATATATATATATATGAAGGTAATAAAGAAAGAGTGTTGTAAATTCAGTGACTTCGACGTGTTGAGATATATAACGCATATACGCTATAATGACTCAAAATGTTGGTTAGAAAATTTTCATTCGAGAGAAATATCTATTCAAAATGTCGCTTAGAAAATTTTCATTTAAAAGAAATATCTAATATTTGTCTTGCTCACAATGTTATAATATATTATTTATTTCTTATTAAATAATTTTAATTTCATAGTTGTTTACATCATCTTATAAATAGTTTAATTTTGTACGAGGTTGTGTTATGAAACCTATATATATTCCTTTTTTCTGACAATATATATGTAGAAATTTATTAGTGCATTACTTCTTTCTATTATAAAATATAGTGCATTACTTTTTTCTTGTAAAATTTAATAAAATAAAAATTTATTAATTTAAGAATATTCTTTATAATTAACAATTATCTTTTTGTGTGATTATAAGAATTATATGGTCACTATACACTAATATTTGTCTTACTGGACAATGGACTTTTTCTCTTTCATAGTCTTTTCTTAGTTGTCTACCCTTTTACATTTAAATGACTCTAAAACGAAAAATTGTTAATCAATAGTGAAGGAAAATAAGTAAAAAATATATAATTGAAAATTGACACAACTTTTTAGTGATCTCGATATTATGGTTAATTATATCTAATAGTCATAATCATAGTATGTATTTCTTTGAGAAATAGACACTAATAACATACATTCTAATTACTTTTATGTAATGAATGAATATATATATATATATATATATATATATATATATATATATATATATATATATACTTCATGAAAATTTATTATTAAATTATTAACTTCATATTGATACTTATTATGCTATACTTATTAATTAACTCCATTTTATATTTAAATAATATTCTTATATTTATTGTAAATGTACTTGAAAATTTATCTAATATATATGAACATAATAAAAAGAGAATGTTGTGGATCTAGTGACTTTGAATTGTTTGAGACAAGTACTGTATATACACTGTAATCACTCAAGAATGTTGTGGATTAATATACTTTGAAGTGTTTGAGACATGTATACACTGGAATCACTCAAGAATGTTGTGGATCTATTAACTTTAAAGTGTTTGAGACATGTACTGTATATACATTGTAATTACTTACTGGCCGAAAACAATTATCATTCTTGGTCCAGATCTTTCAAAATGGCTCTCATCTCTAAAAATAAAATGGGCTTCATTACTGGGAGCATTCCTGTTCCAAACACACAGAGTCCCTTATATCCACCATCGAAGCATTGCAATAATTTGATTATTTCATGGTTGTTGAATTCTGTTTCACAATCTATAGCTCAGAGTGTCATCTATTTTGATCATGCCACTGATATTTGGAATGATCTTCGGGAATTGTTTTCTCAAGGTGATCTACTTCATATCTTGGAAGTCCAAGAGGAGATATATGCTCTTAAACAGGGTTCTCAAAACGTCACAGATTATTTTACCAATCTCAAGATTGTATGGCAAGAACTAGACAATTATCGTCCTTTATCCTCTTGCAATTGTTCTGCATGAACGTATCACCAACAAGATTTCATCATTCGATTTCTAAAGGGACTTGATGAGGGATTCTCCATAGTACGTTCTCAGATCCTTCTCATGGATCCTTTACCGTCAATCACCAAAGTCTTTTCTATGGTTATACAACAAGATCGACAACACTTGAGTTCTGGACTAATTATTAGAGAGCCTAATACCTTTATCAATGCTACCGACAATCAACGCGAACCATCACTTGGACAGGGTTGTGATGGCGCTCCAGGAGGTGGTGGTAGGGTCTTTTTGTGGATGAACTGGGCACACTGTTGATGTTTGCTATGGAAAACATGGCTATCCCCTTGGTCACCCTCGGTATCCTGGTTAGCCTCGAGTTTCTCGATCTCAAAACTCCAATTTTGCTTCTATAAATCATGTTGCCATCAAACTAAAACACGACATTGTCACAGCGCAAGGTTCAAAGAACAACACTGATGGGTCGGGTCATGGGATCACTACAGCCCAATACCAAATGGCTCTTCTACAAAACATGTCCGTTTCTACTTTTTCAGGATCCGTGGAAAATTCTCAGCCCAATCAAGTCAACATGACATACTCAACACAAAATGGACCAATTACTAGCTTTGGTCCATCTCCTCGTAACATACACCAACATGCATTTATTTCACGTATTGTTAATCATTCATCCAGTAACACACTCACAAAATTCAAACATAAGTCCATGGATAATTGATTCCGAAGCTACAAACCATGTGGCTTCATCTGTGCATTGGTTTAAAACTTACTCACAAATAGATCATGTTGTCATACATCTCCCTAATGGGACCACTGTTACTGCATATCATTCTGAGACTGTTGAGTTATCACCATGTTTTGTCCTTCAAAATGTTCTTTATGTACCATTCTTTCATTTTAACTTAATTTCTATTTCCAAATTAGTTTCTACTCTTCGTTATTTACTCACTTTTGCCTTTGATTCTTGCAAAATCCAGGAGGTGAACTCCTTGAGGATGATTGATTTGGCTAAATTGCGGAAGAGTACTCATTTAGCATTCAACAATGTCGTTATTAAGCACACTACTGCCATTCCCATTACAACCTCCAACCTTTGGCATTTTGGATTAGGACATCTTTCTGGAAACAAATTAAATATTTTGTGTCTAACTTATCCTTTTATTTCAAGACATGCTGATGAAATATGTGATGTTTGTCATTTAGCTAAGCAAAGAAGATTATCTTATTTACTTAGCTTGAACAAAGCATCCAAAATTTTTTAGTTGATCCATTTAGATATTTGGGGCCTTTATTCTAAACAATCTGTGCATGGTCATAAATATTTTTTAACCATTCTTGATGATTTTAGTCGTTATACTTAGACAATTTTATTGAAATCCAAAGCTGCGGTCTAAGCAAAGGTGGAACATTTCATCAATTTTGTTGAAACTCAATTTGAAACCAAAGTCAAAAGCATTCGTTCTGATAATGGACCTGAATTTTTTTTTGGCTTCAAAGGGTATTTTGCACTAAATCAGTGGCGTTCAAACTCCTTAACAAAATGGGAGAGTTGAACGTAAACATCAGTATATTCTTAATGTGGCAAGGGCTTTAATGTTTCAATCTCATTTACCCACACATTTTTGGTCCTATGCTATTAAACATGTTGATTATCTTATAAATCGGGTCCCTTCTCCTATCATTGGCAACAAAACTCCCTTTGAACTTCTTTCTAAACAACCACCCGATTTTACGATGTTCAAAGTTTTTGGATGCTTGTGCTATGCATCTACACATGTGTCTCATTGCCACAAGTTTGATCCAAGAGCCAAACGTGGTATTTTCCTTGGGTATCAATTTGGAATTAAAGGATATGTTATTTTCGATTTCGACACAAAGGAGTTCTTTGTTTCCAGGAATGTTCAATTTAATGAGATGACTTTTCCTTTTAAAAATCATGGTCCAACATCACTACCAAGCTTATCTCTCCCTCGTGGACCAATCACTTCCCCAATCAATCCTTTTTCTATAGAGCTTATGACTTTGCCTTCAGCCCATGAACATCATCCAGCCATTGACCAGCCCATAAATAATATTAATTTTAAATAAATATTTATTAAGAGATGTATATAGATTCTCAAGGGATTATTAGTTCCTATGCTTATTGGTGCTCTCTTTCTCTCTTTCTCATTAATCCAATATTATCTTCATTCTTAATTATTTCTATTTCAGTTAATAGGTAAAAATATAATATATGTGGGCTACTCTTTGCTTAATGATTATTACATCATTTTTATTAGTAAGAGAGACAAAGTGACCCTTCTTTATGGTAAACATTGAATTTTTGTTTTCATGATTAATGTAAGATTAAAATATTGAAAGTTCTTCTCAATACAATATGGAATATATATATATATATATATATATATATATATATATATATATATATATATATTTTCTTACATCACCTTGATTGGATTCATTCTTAATAATAAGGGAATACTGTGATAATGTAGCTGGGGAAAGAGAGGTTACTATATCTTTAATTAAATTTGATATCTTTTATATTATTCAAAATTATTCAAAATAATTATTTTAATATTTATATTTATTTTAATACTTATATTTTAATATTTTAATATTAATATGTATTACAAAAGGTAATTAAATTGATATCTTTAATATTTATTTTAATTTATTATATAAAATCATTTATATACATTTTAAAAGAAATCATTATTCAAAATTAATGTTATTTGTTAAAAAATAGTATCTTAAAATTATTACGTGAACAATTTTGTCCATATGATAAAACTTTTTATACTTAAAAACTATTAAGAAATTAGTAATTAAATGGTTAGAAACAATTATATTACCTTAAAATTATTATTAATAAAATAAAATAACTCACGTAATATTTATTCCTTTTACATTGACATAAATTAAAATTAGAAAAAATAATAATAATAAATATTTGGTGAGCTTGTTTTTATTTTTCTTTATAAATAAAATTAAAAATCATTTAATTAATAAAAAATATAATTGTTCCTAACCATTTAATTAATATTTTAATAGTTTTTAAGTATAAAAAGTTTTATGAGCTGTACAAAATTGTTCACGTAATAATTTATTTAAAATGTAATATTAATATTAAATAATTATTTCTTATAAAATGTATATAAATAAAATATCAAAGTTATCAATTTAAGTGTCTTTTGTAATAAAACTATAAAAAAGAAATAAAATTTTATTATAATTTATTAAGAAATATAAATTTTATTATTTATTTATTTTAATTTTAAATTATTGTTATTAAAAAATTATGATTTAATCAAGTTAAAAAAATATAAAATATTTATTTAGATATTGGGTTTTTTTTTATTCTTTAAAAGTTTATAAAAAAAAGTAAATAATACTTTATGAATAAAGAATATAATTTTTTAACCATTTATTTAATAATATTTTAATATGTTTTATGTAAAAAAGAATTTTATTATTTTTCAAGTAATAAATTTTAAGATATTATTTGTTTAAAACAGAATATTAATTTTAAATAATTATTCTTTACATCATGTACATAGATAATTTAATATAATAAATTAACACATTGATTAAGCGTATCAATATAATTATCTTTGTAATAAAAATAAAATTACAATTTTATTGTAAATAATTGATAAATAAATATTTTATTATTTATTAAGCTTAATTTTAAATTGTTGTTATTATAAAAGTTTATGATTTTATCAAGCTAAAAATATAAAATATTTATTTAAATATTAATTTTTTATTATTATTTCTTAAGTTGAATATAACTTTAAAGTTACTACTAGTAAGATTATTTAGTGTTATATAATATTTTTTAGTTTGATATTAATTTAAAATAAAAATAATAATAAATAATTGGTCAATTTGCTTTGAATTTGTTTTTTTAAAGTTTTTTAATATGAAATTAAAGAATATTTAATTAAAATAGAATATAAGTTTTCTTGACCATTTAATTAATAATATTTTAAAAAAATTGTATAAAATGTTTTATCATATATGTAAAATTGTTTAAATAATAAATTTGAACACACTTATTTAAGAAAATAATATTAATTTTAAATAATTATTTATTAGAAAATGTATATAGATTCTAAAACGATGGTTCTTATGTGATTCTCTTTTTCTCTCATTGATCTAATGTTAATGTTATTTTCATTCTTAATTTTTATTCCGCCATTCTTTACTTAATGGTTATTGGGTCATTTTTATTAGGAGAAGTGGTTATTGTCTCTGAGTGACAATTGTCTCTCTTTTATGATAGCAAGATTCACCAGACTCAATCCAAGCTAATTGGGATCGGTATGAAAGGTTTTTAGTTCCAATAATCCTTATTTTATATACTAGTCCTTAATTTCTTGAAACAATCGATTTATTTATTTTTGAATGATTGTGATAGATTTGATGAGGAAACATATATGAATATAACTACTGAAGATGAAATTGCAACCATGCTTATACGCTCTCCAAGTAAATATGAAGATTTAAAATAAAGTTATTTTTGTTTTGAACACTTTGTCCTTTTAATTATTTATAGACCATAAAACACATTTCCTTACACCTTATATGTGTTTTTTTTCTAACTTATCAACGTTTCTCTCTAGTCTGTATCCTACTCATGTGCCTTATGCTAATAGGTTTTTGATAAAGAGAGTATTGTACTATCCAGACCAAATTCGGCTATGACTTAATCATAGAACCTTGAACAATTCAATTGTTTGGATTGAGCTTGATTACAACTTGAAGTGTACGTATTTGTTAAGGATTGTAAAAGAGTAACTGCTATATTACTAGATTTACAAGTATAGCTGTAGAATTTTGGAGAAATAACAGACTTTCCGTATAAACTTTACGTAAACCTATGTAAGCCAAAAACATTTTAAATTTTAATAAATGGTGTGAATGTAAAAAGTTATTTTAATATTACAAATTGACTTGTAAAAGGACATCTTTAACTCAATATTATTAGTAGAATTTAGTGATCATGAAATTACATTTCAGTAGTATTACAGTTTATTGTAAAAATAATATCCAAATTAAAATAAGTATGTTGTGCAAATAACTAAAGAGTGTCAATATAAAAGTAAATAATAGAGAATCCCATATAACTTCAGCAGTTGATATGTTTTAAGATCTTCATCCTCTATAAAAGAACATTCAAAAATCTATTAAATGCATGACACCTGCTGGACAGGCAAGACTATTATTTAACGTTACAATGACCAATTACCATGACCACCAATTAATTGACATCTCTTGTTTATTGTAGCAATTTCATAATGTGGATAAACTTTTAACATAGGACCAAGGATTTGTACATCAAGGTTCTTCTTTGAATTTGTTAAACATGAATGTTCATAGTTCAAGCAAGTTTCAATTTGCTAACCCTTATCACCAAAGTGTATATGTGTACAACTATTGCAAAATGCACCCCACCATTTTACTTTCATGTTCATAGAGTCTATCTGGTTAGCAGAAAGTAATAACCTTAATGTTACACAAAAAGAATTTTAAAAATTATTAACTATCATTATAGATGTAATTATGAGCTCATATAATATAATGTTTTTAACAAAAATGGTTATACAATAATTTCAATCTTTAAAATAGTAGTTTAATGACTATATTCACTACTTTATACTATCATTCAAGAAAAAAATTGAAACATTTAGAATAATTATTAATTTGAATAATTATATTCAAGCATAATCATGTTTAAATCTTTCACAATAATTTGAATAATTAACCATCAAACTACACTTCTTTTTTCTCACTTTATCTTTAATAACAAAGAAAAAATAAGCACATGCAAATTTGTGCAATTTTGTGTACAAATTGACATGAATTTATGTGTATTTATTTTTGTTATTTTAAAAAATACAAAAATTGAAATTGTTTATTTGTCTGGTAAAAATATATTTCTATATAATTTTGTGCAATAACTATAGTGTTAGCACCAGTGGGCTGCTATGATGATTTGATGAAGCCAACCAAGTGAAGAAGTTCAAGACCCTAAGAGCATATGTGGAATGCATGAAGACTTCATGAAGATTGAAGACTTGGTCTAGAACTTAGGAGTGTGTGTTGTGGGGTAAGGTTGAGGTCTAATTAGTGAAGCATGCAATCTTAATCAATGATAAGCTCCAAATATATTTTCTGAATTAACAAAAGTTTTGAAAAATCATTAAAATCAAAACTTGCGTTTTAAATAACTGTTTTAACTAACTGGAGAAAAACAATCGACTATTTGAAGATTCAATCGACTGAATTTTTAAATGACAGTTATGTTTAAATAGCTGGCGCGAAATTTTTGGAAGTGAACGAAAATCATTCTTACACATTTTCTGAGCACGAAAATTTGAGATTCCAAAGAGAGAAAAGAGAGCAAATGCGCCCACGAGTCTTGTGATCAAAAGATCAATCAAATTTTTCATCAAGAACGGTTTTCTTGAACTGCTGCTGGAGCTATCGTCTGACTGAGACTGTTCTTCGCTTATTTGATCATCAAGACTAAGCCTTCTATACCTTTACTTGTTTCTTTTGTATTCGTTTGTATATAAGTGCTTGTATTACAGTAACCTTATTCGTACATCATCTGTTTTGACATTTATTCTGAGTTCTTGAATTGCCTGGGTTGGTAATTTTGTTCTGTACAGTGGGCTCTGTACAGGGTGCGACTTGTTGTGGGTTTCAGCAAGGGAGTTCATGAAACACACAGTGGGTTTCTGTGTGGTTTCCAGTTCTGCTGTGGGATCAACAGTGGTCTACTGTGAGTTGTAGTGAGTCGTTTCTAGGTTATACAGTGGGCTCTGTATAACGTTACTTGCTGTGGGTTTCAGCAAGGGAGTTCTTGAAGCACACAGTGGATTCTGTGGTGTTTCTTGGTTTGTTGTAAGGTCAGCAGGGGTTGGCTGCAGAGTGCAGTGTCGTCTTGCTGTAAGAAAGTGTTGTAAACTGGATCAGGTTGATCAGTTTAGTGAAATCCTTACTGTGTGTGAGGGACTGGACGTAGCCCTGCTATAGGGTGAACCAGTATAAAAATCTGCTGTGTCCTTATTCTCTCTTGCTCTCTCTTTTTATTGTTCTTGTTGATTGTCTTGAATTTTTCAGAATTAAGTGAATCTTACTAATTGAATAACTTCATCATTTTCTGAAAGCATTTTCAAAAACAACCTAAAATCAGTTATTCCATTTTTAACACAGTCTAATCCAAACTGCTCTGAATCTGCTAACAACCAGTGTATCAGTTTTCTACAAATCAGCAGTTTTGCAATTTGTTGGGTTAACTATTTATGAGTTTATTTCACCAGAAAACCAAATCTTTCACTGTATAAAACTGTTTTCAGAATCTATAATTGAACTATAATTGATTTAAGACTTAAACATCTTTTAATAAGTGTTTCTTTAATAAAAAGAATTTTATTTCTTGATTGACTCATTATAATTCGAATTGTTGATTAAATCAGAGTTGACCAATTCATTCTGTGTGGTTAACTTCTATTCTGTTTCTGTGCAGTTAACTAAATTGCTTCCGCACTTACATTCAAATTCTGATAAAATTGTTTGACTTGCTGCATTGTACTGTGACTGGATTATACTCTGTTTACTGGTTCATTCTACTGTCTTGCTCAGTAAAGTCAATAAAGATCCAGTTTATTAAACAACTTTGAATTTCTTAAAAGGTCAACTAGTTTTTGAAAAAGATTTTGAAATCCAATTCAACCCCCCTCTTGTATTTCAGCCAAAACAGTTTCTTTCATATAGTATTTCACAAATATAGAAGAAATAAAAAATACAGAGAAAGTGTGAAATAAAGAAGAAATACAATAAGAACATGTAACAATTAATGTAGTTTGTTGATGAAGTAGTAGAAATTCATGTAAAAATGATAAAGTATTTCTTGTAAAATTAAAAAAATAAAAATCGATTAATTTAAGAATAGTCCTTATATTTAACAATTATCTTTTTGTATGATATTATAAGAATTATAAATATTTGTGTGACTAGATGTTCCCTTCTTAATTGTCTGCCACACTCTAGAAACTAAGAATTGATAAAAGTGTTTGGTGAATGAAAATAGTAAAAGATATAGTTGGAAGTTGACACCACTTTGATCTCAATATTATGATAAATTACATTAGATAGTCACAATTATAGTATGTTGTAATGACTCTAAGTATACTTCTTAGGACAGTTTTCATTTAGCAGAAGCATCTAATATTTATCTTGCTAACAATATTGTAATACATTATTTTTTTCTCACCAAACAATTATAATATCATTTAATTACATCACCTTATAAACAGTTTAATTGTGACACAACCTATATATATTTCCTGACAATACACAATATAACATTGTAACATTTATTAGATCATTACTTATTTTTATTATAAAGTATGATTCTATGTGAAAAGATATCACTCTATTCTTATAAAATAAGAGGTACCACCTCAAAATAACATAATGACATCTACCATTTATCTTCTCATGTTAATGTATATTTGTATTAGTGTATTTTCATAATTCCTTATTATCAAAGATTTTACAGATAATCCTGGTAACAACAATTACCTATTTCTAAGCCTAATTATTTTCTTTATGGCATAGATTTTACTGGACATGTGTCCACAAGGAGATTCAGTAATGGAAAAATTAATTTCTATTTTTCTTACTCTTGTCTTTAATATCAAAGACTAAATGATGGAAAATGTTTTTTTTTCTAATTATCATCTTTGTGATTTCTTCTTTTTGAATGGATGATGAAGGAGTTTTGATGAGCGGAAGCACTTTTAGAACTTAGAGAAGTTCAATGGATTGGTGTGAATTTAGGAATTTGTGAGAGTGAGAGGTTAGGTGAACTCACTAGGAAAGAGTCTAGGCTAAGTTTAGAAGGAGACTAACCTAGGGAGAACTCATAACAAGTAGAATGGCCAAAAAAATGGGCAACATTTCATTACTAATTCCAAGTTGAAAATTACATTGCATGACACCTCTATTTATAGAGTGCAAGAGAGGAAGAAGCTTGTATGAGAAGCTAGCTAACCCTAGCTTCTATGACAAGCTTCTAACCCTAGCTTATAGGAGAAGCTTCTCAACCCTAGCTTGCACTCCAAGGCCCTCACAAGGTGATGACAAATGGCACATGGAGAAAGCTTCTCCCATACCCTAACTTGGACTCTTGATCACTCCCAACATTATTTATGGGCTTCAAGGCCCAACACTTACACTACATGACCCAAAAGTACAAAGCCCAAATCTATTCTACTTGGCACAAATACAAGGCCCAAATTATTCTAAACTATTCTAAACAATTTATAAAATTTAGAGGATTTCTCCTTGTTTCTTTATTTTTCCAAAAGTGATCTCTCCAAAGTTGTATTTGGGCTAGAGCAACTGGTTAAAAGCCCAAATAGACTCAAATGGTCCCAATCTTCTAGAAAGCTCTTGATCAACCTTCTGGCTCCTTGTCATCTTTATTCTTTGACTAAGGTGGATGAGGTGTATTCTATCATCCCCTCCCTCTTGAAAGGGATTTGTCCTTCGATCTTGCAATGTGTTACGGGCAACAACCTTATTATTGTTGATTTATTCAAGATTCCCTCCAGGATCAAATACCATCCTATAAAAACATGAAAATAGTAACACAGATGACATTTTCTCATAACATTCAAAAATAAAGGTGAAAAAAACCTATCTTTCTAGGTTAATGTACCCTTTACCTTATGGTAAACATGAATAGTTGATCTGAAGGATGCTTTTATTTTTATTTTTTAAATGTTTTTCTACCCTATGAGTTTGCCTAATATTTTTATCTTTTTGTTTAATTTCAAGCAACTCACAAGATTTTTCTATGAGCGAGGGTTTTGTGCTAGTGTCTAGCTCAGCCCCAAACAAAGATTGTTCTACAAATATATCCTCACTTGATTTCTCTGTGTAGAGGAGTTTGTGTCAATGTCCCTAGACAATGGTTTATCTTTCAACTAGCTCCTCACAAGATTTTTATATGGAAGAGGAGTCAACATCTGGTTCAGCTACAGACAAACATTTATCTTTTCTTTATTGTTCTTTCCTCTCTCGTCTTTCTTTCCTCTCTTTTTATTTACCCTCTTTTTCCTTATGAATCATTCTATTTATTTTTTTCTTCTATAAGCTCTATCCCTTGAAGTTCATGTCCTAAGTGAGCTAGATGTTTTTCTAGTCTTTCTAGTCTTTCTATTCTTTCTATCTTCTTCTCCTCTTTTTTTTTTTTTTTCCCAAATATGGAGATGGAACAAATTTTCTTCTCATACATGCCTTCAACTCTTTCCAATTCAATATTTTAATTTTCCTCCTAGTTGAGACATGATATTGCCTTTGTGTCCACCAAGACATGGCATATTCTTGAAAACTTGAAGTAGTCATGGATAATCTTCTAATTTATTCTACTTGGTGGAATTCAAAAAGTTTTTCAACCTTCATTTCCCATCCTAAATATTCCCCAACATTATTATATCCATAGAACATAGGGAGGTTTATATTAAGATCTATTATAGAATGGAAATGACTTTTAGGCTTAATCCCTTTATGATGATCTCTAACACTCTCATGCACATGAAAATGATCACTTATTTTTTTTCGACTATAAAGATTTTCATAAATACTTTAACTTTTCGAAACAATGAGTGATAAAATGTTTTCACAAAAAGATTTTTAAGTTTTGGTTGAAATTCCCTACAAAGAAATATTAATGAAAGTTTTCCAAGTAGATGCTTAGGAAAGAGACGTGCGTCACTTGGATAACTTAAGTACCAAGTCTTTCTTAGCCAGAGTTTTCCTCAGTCCTCTTCCAAAACATCTCTTAAAAGAAAATATCAAAACATTTTTCCCTGATTGTGTGTGTGAAATCCTAAAGACCAAAGGAAGGTCAATCTAACAAAGGTGAGCAAATTAAATCCTAATTGTCACGGAGACCTAATAAAGAAAATAATAGAAGAAAGTTGCAAGAATGTAAAACAAAGCAAGTAACTAGATGAATTTCCTAAATGAAAGTGCAAATGACACTTAGAGCCCTTTAACACACTTCCACGACTACACGCTTAGACTATTACAATGTTCACTCTTGGGATTGCTCTAATGACATTTTCCCAAACACAAAACAAGCAAAAGAAATTACAAACAAAATTAACACAAAATTTCGTGCTCTAATGTTTAATATTTTTTATTCCTTGAGACATGTCAACTCTTCCTTTCAAATGTATCACTCTTTTCTCTGCAAGCCATAACTTGTTTGTCCTCCAAAGGTAAATATCCCTTGCAAAGTCTTTTGTCTTCTCTTGAGATGCTACCTAGAAGTTAGTTCAATTCTCACAAAGAACAAATTCCAAAATGTAGAAACCAAAATCCAATATAGATCAATGATAAGACAAGACACAAAAGTTAAGACAAGCAAGAAATTAAAGCTAGTCAAGCAAGAAGCACTTAAAAGGGACTTCCTAAGGATTGGATCTAGATTAGATTACAAAAATTAAAATAAAACTAAGAATATGATGGCACCATGCTCACTGTACCATGATCACGGTCTGCACCTCACAATTTAATTCATCAAAGGTGAATAAGTCTATTTTCAATTCAATGAAACAAATTTAATTCAATTCAGCCAAATTTTTCACGTAGACCACATGCCAATTGTTAAATCCAACCAATTAAATGTGGGTCCCACGGCTATTACTTTTCAACAATCAAATTCAGCATTTGGCAATTCTCTTTTTTGCAACGTGCAGTTAACCAATTTCAACTGAAATCAATGGTTCTTCAAACCGTGGACCCACCCAAATTAAATGCTTCAAAAGTGAATGAGTCAAGTTCAATTCAAGTTAACCAAATTTCCTGCCGTGAACATGTGCAGAATTTCTAGCTATTCACCGTTCCACCCTGCTGGTTTTTAATTCACCACTTAGATCAAGAATAGTTCCGCTTTTCAATTACCAAGAATGCCAGGCAGCTGCTGTTTTCATTGTATCAATGAACTAGAAAAAAATACTGCACCAATTTCGTCAAAATTATACACCTTATAACAATTAGAATTCTGCACGTAAAATTCTTGGTTTTAACTTCAAGAATTACCAATTTCAGCTGCACCCAATCAGCTCTTATGCATCATATAACCAACAGAACTCATACCAATTTAACTGCATCACTTAATCACAATTTGAATCCCAATTTCATTGCACCAATTCAAGTGCATGCAACTATGCCAAGTGATAAATGGAATTTCTCAGCTCTGCACTGCTTGTAATTCTACTATTTCAACTTGTTCAGTGAATAAAGTGCACCAAAAACAACCCGTATTAATTCAATAAAACACCACGCTGTTAATAGATTTCCAATCCGTTCCATTCCTCTTAATTGGACCGTGTAGCGGCAACCAAGGAATAAACAACACTCCAATTCAAATGCTCTCTCTCGTGCACTTCTTCACACATTTCGTGCAAAAATACTACACTGCCAATTCTTCACCTACACCCTGCTTTTGCTTTGACCAACCAGTTTAACTGTATTTCAAATATCTAGAACTCTCATTTTTCAAAGTTTAGCATACAACTGCTTTTCTCTCAAAATGTTCAAAATAGTTTTGAGATGCTTTGCATGTTCTTTTATTGAATCAGTACAAAAATAAAATAGAGCTAAGTTACATGTGGGAGAAACTATAGAGGAAAGAACCACCCATACGAAGGAACTGAGACACCACAAGACTCTCTCACATAGTAAGAGTTCTAGCAGTCATGGGTAACATACTACCAACTAGCTTTCCTGCTTGGCCACCGACGTAACGAAAACATTTATAACTTCACCATCATTTTCTGTAATTTTAATGAGTTAACTCAAAGGAATAGTGAAAAATTGGATTTACATTACCAATGCATTATGTAACAACAAATAATGATTTGGGTGGAGTGCTCAATATGACACACTGTTGAAGCCCCAATATCACTTTATGATCCTTCAAATAGTCAACTGACTTAATATGGCAAGCACTTATGTACTTTACTTTTCTTTCTTTAAATCTCCTTAAACAATTACAACAGAGACAATGAAAATTTTAATTATTAGATTTAGGTTAGTGTTAGGTACTAAAACACACAAAAAAAATTAGCTTATATTACACTCTACATAGCCTAATTTGTAGTCTCCACAGTTTCAGAAAAAACAGAAACCGAGAAAGTTTCTCCAAACTTTGTTTCTTACCCATGTCACCCACAAAATACAGTAAATTACAACAATTTATTTTCAGTTCGTTTAAATTGTAATATTAAAATGAGATGACAAAAGCTAGTGGAGAACAAGAAGTACAACGTCTTCATAAAAAAATATCATACAATATAAATTTAAGTTGTATTTATTAATTAGAACAATAAAATTCACAACCATGTGTGTATTAATACGCATCTTGTAACAGCCCAAAAATTCTATAGCATTTGCCATCAAACTCTTATAAATAAACAAAGTATAATTCCAAACCATAAAATATTTAATACATGAAAAATAAATAAAAGAAGGAAAGAAGAAAATAAGTAGTAAAGAAAAAAAGAAGGGAAGAAAAGAATTTTTCTTTTTTTAGCCTAAGCGAGAATAATTTTGCCCGAGTGAGAAATTTATCTCTTGAGCGAAAATAGTCCAGAGAGCACTTCTACTCTAGGGCCATTTTCGCCCGAGCGAAACTACTGTGGCTTGGCAAGAATACCTCCTTGCTTGGGCGAAAACACTCCAGAGAGTACCCTACTTTGTTTATGAAGGGCTCGCTCAGGCGAGACTTGCAGAGTGAACTTTTCTGCAAAATTCACTTGAGCGAGATTCTCCCACTTAAGCAAGACTATCTAAAATGATTCTCAACTAAACTAACCTTTGTCTGCTATAAAATATTAACATTCATTTAAGGTTCAAAGTACTACAAAAAGTGTTCAGATATATCAGACTTATGTACAACTATCTACATAACAAAAAGGAAGACCACTTCAAGGTCATAAAGTCTTTAACTACATCAAAACATATATATACAAGTATATACAAGACAAAAGGATAATCAATTTAAGAGCATATCATCTTTAAGGTGCTCCAAAACTTGTATCTACACCTGCTTGTGTACATAGTACAGTCATCGCAGTTCATACAACAACATGAAAAGCAAGGGTAAGCTAGTAAAATTGAAAGTTTATAACATACTAAATACATGCAAAAAGAACAAGGTATATCAGTCATAAGAATTCCCTTAAAGCTTAGTGTATCAAGTTTCAATACTAGTTATTCTTTTCCATTTCAAGTACTCATGTCAACACAATACATAAAGGTCTCGCATGGACCGCATCAATACATATAGGTCACACATGGACCTGTAGTCTTCCGGAAGACCCATTAAGTATGCCCCTACCAAGACTAACATCTAATCCAATACCCAAGACTTAGATTCGGAAAATCTAAGAGAAAGGAATAATCTAATACCCAAGACTTAGATTATCAGCGAATCTAAGAGAAAGGACTAATCCAATACCCAAGACTTAGTCTGCCATTCGAATTTAAGAGAAATGATCAGAGTAAGTTCAAACATCCAATACCGAATGTTTACTAGTAGTCTCGATGTCTATGAATTCCCTCATCAGCTTCTCACCACCAGATATCTTAGTCTATGTGACTTAGATCATCAGTGAAGCTAGAGAGTCTCTGTTAAACATAGACATGCTATACTTAATGTACACAAACAAGCACGACCCATACATTATCCCAAATATATGCCATCAATTTCATCAATCCACAAATCATATTATGCAAGCATCTTTTCATCATCAAAATAACACTTAAGTACTTCATCATCAAAATTTACTATTCTAACAAGTTCACAAATCATATTAATTCAATCAAAAAATCTCATGTTACTTTCTAACATCATTACTCAAATGAGGTCAATTAATCACACCAAATCAAGATAAACAATCAAACTTATTCCATGCTCAAGGACCAGTCAGACCTGCAAGAAAGACTTAAGCACTGATAATAATATATTCAAATTTTCTATCTTAAAGTTAAAAGTAACTAACTAGTATAATAGTAAATTACTAGCTTCACTTACCTGAGATGACGATTCCCAAAATAATTCCTCCAAACTAGTTAGTGGCACTACCCAATCTCTAGGGATCTAGAACAAGTTATCAGAACAAAACCAAATTTCAGTATAATCTTAATTAAGTTGAGAGAAATCTTTTTCTTAACTGTCCTTACTAAGATTGATGACAAAAACCTAAGGAAAAACAAAGATTAAGGGATCTTTCGAGAAAATATGAACTTACTCTGTTTGAGATTTTGATCGGTTAGAAATGATCCTTAACTCCTCAGCTACTACAAGGTGTGATCAGATTCTAAAATAGATAAGGTATAGAGGGAGAAAAGTTAGAGGGAAGGGAGAGAGATTTTGAGAGTGAGAGAGAGGCATGGAGAAGAGAGAAGAAAGCTTATGGAGGTGTAATGGTGTCACACATCCAAAGAAAGAAACCAATCAAGAAAAGTATACATAAAATAAGAAATGTTATGAGAAATATTACTAATTGAGCATGTTCTCAAACAATTGATATGCTTTAATGTTACAGTGACAAAGGTAGTTAGTGCTAGCTTAGTTACTGATATTCCAATGGAAAAAGTAATTAGTGCTAGCTACTTTGGTGAAAAACATAATGAACAAGTATATAAATACAAACTTGTGTTATATATAAACTAGTTTTATTTTATTCAAAGAGCAGCAAGACAATAAAACAAATAAATAAACTCATACATTATTTGAAATTAGGAATGAAAACCAAATGCTAGGGATATATGTTTAGAATGATTATTTAATGAAAATAATACTACCTCGATTCTAAAACTAATTTTGCATAAAAAAATAGCATAAATCGAAACTATAAATTATCCAAATCTAACACTAATTAAATCAATACAATTTTTTTTCATCGACTAATAACAATAACTATTTCTAAATTCAATGTGATTGTTGATGACGAAGAATCTCAGCTTGAAACTACTACTCAATACGAAGAAACTATTAGGCTCGAGCTTGTTAATGACAACGATGAAGGTAAACATGTCGGAGTATATGCAACAATGAAACGATTGGAAGTGGATGACACAAACGACAACGACAAACACATCAAATTATACAGAATTGGCAATTACAAGCACTTCACTCAAGGTTGACAGTGAACGATGAAGAAATCTCTCAGGATTCTATGACGAAATTGTGTAATCGGATTGGAAGTCCTGTAAATTGTCTTGTCTAGCCTGTTCTTGATGGTAGCAATTACCATTCTCGAAACCTAATGGAGAGGCTCCTTGGCGCTTTGGCTTGTAGCTCACGCTCCAATGGATGAAGAACATGTTCAAGCCATTTGCACCGAACACATTGGATGGAAGGAGTTCCTCATGATGCAGAAGCAATGATGTGGAGGAATTCACCATGGAAGGAAGCGTACAAGGGAAGTTTGATACGGTTTTGGTGAAGAAGATAATGAAAGCCTTGATGGAGGTTAGGCCAACCTTCAAGAGAGAGCTTCTAGCTTCTAGGAGAAGAAACTCAATATGAAACTTGAGGCAATGTGTTGAAAATTTGGCAGCATTTCATTACTCAAATCAAGTCTACAAGAGAGGTTCCTGGACCTCTTATTTATAGAAGAAAGGATGAGCTACTTAGCTTCCCATGCAAGCTATCTAGGTAGGTTATGGGGGAAGTTAGGTCTAGAAACCCTAGCTTATAAAACAAGCTTCTAACCCTAGCTTCTATGACAAGCTTCCCAAACTTAGCTTGCGCTCCAAGGCTCTCACAATGTGGTGACAAGTGGCACAAGAGAGAGCTCCTTGTGCTACTTGGACTCCTTGATCAAGCCCAACATTATTTATGGACCTCAAGGCCCAAACTTACACTACATGGCCGAAAAATACAAGGCCCAAATTTATTCTACTTGGCCCAAATACAAGGCCTAAATTATTCTAAACTATTTTAAACAATTTATACAAATTAGAGGACTTCTCCTTAATACTCTATTTTCTCCATAGGGATTTCTTCATGTTTGTATTTAGGCCCGAGCAACTGATTAAAAGCCCAAATAGGATGAGATGGGCCCAATCTTATGGAAAGCTCTTAATTCTCCCTCTGGCCTTTTGTCCTCTTTATTCTTTGATTAATGTCGTTGGGGCGTACTCCATCATCCCCTCCCTCTTGAAAAGGATCTGCCCTCAAATCTTATAATGTGTTACAGACAGAAGCTTTATTATTGTTGATTTATTCGCGATTTTATCCAGGATCAAACACCATCCTATAAAAACATGAAAATAGTAAAACTGATGGCATTTTCTCATCACATTTAAAAATACAAATGAAAAGAATCTGTCTTCCCAGGTTAATGTACCCTTTACCTGATGATAAACATGGATAGATGATTTGAAGGGTACTTTTATTTTTAATTTTTGAATATTTTTCTACCCTACGAGCTTGCCTAATATTTTGATCTTCTTGTTTAATTTCAAGCAACTCACAAGGTTTTTCTATGAGTGAGGTTTTTATGCCAATGTCTAGCTCAGCTCCAGACAAAGATTGTTCTACAAATATATCCTCACTAAATTTTTCTGTGTAAGAGGAGTTTGTGTCGATATCCCTAGACAATGGTTTCTCTTCAACTAACTCATCACAAGATTTTTTTATGGAAGAGGAGTCAACATCTATTTCAGCTCCAAACAAAGGTTCACTCAACTTCTAACAAGATGGTTCTAAAGAAGAGGATTTTATATCAATGTCTGGTTCAACTCTAGACAAACATTTGTCTTGTCTTTCTTTTTCTTTCCTCTCTTATCTTTCTTTCTGCTCTTTTTCTTTTCTCTCTTTTTCCTTGTGAACCATTCTATTTAATTTTTCTTCTATAAGCTCTATCCCTTTCAGTTCATAACCTAAGCAAGCTAGATGTTTTTCTAGTCTTTTTATTCTTTCTATCTTCTTCTTCTCCTCTTCTCTCTTACCACTCTTTTGAACTATGGCTTTGGTCGGATTCTCTCTTGGTTTTTCGCTTAAATATTTTCCCTCCCTATCATAGTTAGTCTTGGAATAAGAGTTAGAGTAAGAACTTCAACTTGTGCCTTTTCTCAAAACTTGTTGTTCAACGTTTATACAAATTTACACTAAGTCATGGAAATCCCTATAAGGGAGAAGTTCTACTTTATCTCTTATTTCTAAAGTCAATCCACTTAAAAATCTAACCACAGTTACATTTTCATGTTCTTTAATTCCTACCCTCATCATATACAATTCCATTTTTTGCTTATAGTTTTCAATACTCATGTTTTTCTGATTAAGCCTATGAAGTTTGTCTATGAGTTCACTATGATAGTATGAAGGAATATATCTTCTTCTAAGGGAAGATCATTCCAATATGCTATGGCCGGTTCATGATGAATAAGTCTATCCCTTACTAAGGCAGTCCACCAATGCAATGCATAACCTTGAAAACTAAGAGTAGCCAAGGGAACTTTCCTTTCTTCACTCACATTAAAACACTCAAACAATTGTTCCACCATCATTTCCCAATCCAAGAATGTATCTATATCATTAGTACCATGAAAAAGGGGAAGATCTACTCTAGTTTCTTTGGTTTTTCTTTCTTTCTTGGGGTGGTGATAAGGGGCAGACTGATAATGGTCAGTTGCTCTCACGCTATTCTGCTCAGGTTTTTCATCCTCACTATCAGAATAATATTTTTTTGATGAACTAGCTTTTGATTTATACTTGTGATCCTTCTTCTTTAAGGTCTTTAACTCTTCCGCCATAATAGCAAATTGTACATTAGTGTTTATTTTCATAATCCAAAGTTCTTCCAAAAATTTTGTCGAAAATCTGATGTATTGTCCTGAGACTCATTGCCACTATGGTGAAAGGAATATCGAGACATCTTAAATTTTGTGAAGAAGTGCTCTCAAGATAAGACAAACTAGTCTAGCACACTAAGAGGTCTCCCAAACAAGTGAGGTGCGTCACTAGGACAACTTAAGTACCAAGACTTTCCTTGCCAGAGCATTGCCCAATGGACCTTTCCAGTTTTTCTTGCAATGAGTCCACTAAGTCACAAACAAGGGCGACTCAATGCAAAGAATGAAACTACTCAGTTTGCACAATTGGAAAGAAACAAAAAGAAGTAAAGTTAATGCTTGAAAACTTAAAGCGAGCCGAGTCCTAAGGTGAAGTTCTTTGGCACCAAGGACCTTAGAAACACTTCACCGTCTACACATTTTGAATTATTCCACTAATGATAAAGAGTTTTGCAATTACAACTCAATTGAATACAATGAAAATTTTGCTGAAAATTAAAATTCCTAAACTATGCACTCCTTGTGTTTGTGCTTTTACCTCACTAGTGTATCACTCCTTTGGTGTACTTTGTTCAAGAAACATTTTATGTAGCATTACCGCATTTCTCACCACTTTTTCCCACTCGGCTCCTTCTCACTCCATGGCTCAATGACTTTAAAGACTTCAGCCAAGACATTCAAATTTGCAATAACAACGTCCTTGATGTGGGTTCCATCCTTGCCTGTAAGCAATACTACTTTGTCGCCCAATTACCTAGTTCTGATAGAATCCAAACCTAGGCGCATCATCTCCTCCCTTAGAACACTATAAGAAAAAGATTGTTTAGAGACCAGTTTTTAGTTTCTAAATAAAATGGTTACTAAATGTGACCAAAAGAATCACTAAATTAGATTTTACTTGTTAAATAACTACAAAATAGAAGTAATGATTGAATTTAGTGATCAATTAAGTCAAATAATTGGTATCTAACATTAGCTACCAAGGTTTTAGTGACCTATGCCATTAGATTCTAAATTAGTCTCCAACTTAATTAGATACCAATTTAGAATCTAATGACATAGGTCACTAAAAATTTGGTATCTAATGTTGGATACCAATTATTTGACTTAATTGGTCACTAAATTCAATCATTACTTCTATTTTTGTAGTTATTTAGCAATCAAAATTTAATTTGGTGACTATTTTGGTCACAATTAGCAACTATTTCATTTGGTAGCTAAATATTGGTCTCTAAATAGCTTTTTTCTTGTAGTGACACTTCCATTTTCACGTAAACTCTCATGGTACCCACCCAGCTATCGACCAACCATTGTGGTCTCATTGTTGGAGCTTTGAAGGATCAGCCATTCCATACAGACTCTACATCACCTCTAGTGTGGCTTCAACCTATCTTTTGTTTCACCTGTTTAGCACCTTCCTTAACCTTCCACACTAGCCTTGATTTTAGCTTTGTCGTCACAGGTTCCTTCACCCTCGCATTACACATGGATTGTGGGGTTCTTTGGCTATCTTGTCCCTTGATGTATCTAGGAACATTCACATGTAGTTTCATATCTCCTATTCTAATGGAGTCCAACTCCTTCTCCAACCTATCCACGTTCCTCACATCTTAAAATTGTACAAAACCAAATCTGTTGCCCCACTTGTTCAACTTCCTCGCAATGAAAACTTCCTTCAGTATACCCCAGTGTTGAAAAATTTTCCACTGATCCTTCTCTCCAAAGTTAACTGGAAAATGCCAAAAAAAAGAAGGTAGTAACATTCCATGGTAAAGGTTTAATCCTCATTTAAGCTTAAGCTCTAAATGTTAAAATAAGCTTCTGGTTTATGTTTTTGATGTACTGTAAAAGTATTTACTGAGAGAACCCACTATTAGAAGAAACCACCGAAAAATATTTCGTGTTCAAAAGAGAACCTACTGACATTGTTCAAGGAATTAATCGTCATAGAAACATAAATATGGAAATTTTTGTACTAGAATATTTTTTCATTCTTTTCGAAGAGTAAATTGGGTTGAGTTTATTCTCTTCCAACATTGTTATTGATGATGTACAATAAAAGAAGAAGGATTACAATCCGTTTTTCTTTCTGATGGTTTGCCTTACTCCACTGCTTTTTCTTTATTCTATAGATGTAGATACACATAATTACTATTACTATGATTTTATTATTATGTACATATTATTATAAATAATAATAATTTATAATAATAGAAATAAGTAAATAAAATTAAATAAGATAATGTAATATAAGTTAAACATATTTTTTTAAATTTTATTATGGTTTCATAAAAGAGTAGAATACTATAAAACTTTCGAATTCTACTTTTTCACAATATCAACATAGTTCTAAAAGAAAAAAATTAATTTTCTTTTTAAAATCAGAAACACACTTGTTATTTAAGAATTACACTGCTAACTTGTGTCATTTTCTCTTCTACCAGCCAAGTTGAGGAGATTTACATTCTTTAACAATTTTAGTATGCAATCGTCTTATAATATCAAAGTTGAATATATTTTTATGAAATTATGGACTATTTTCTATTTATGGAACTTTCATACATTTCTATTTTATCACACTTTTAATTGGACAAAATAGGCTGATTATTCATTCATAACTACTACTTTAAATGAATTCTTATAATCAATAATTGTATTTAGCTTACACATACCAAATTATATGTTCAACACTAAAATACATATTTTATATCTCTTACGTGTGATCAATACTTCTTTCTAAAAGATTTTATATGTCTTACGTGTGATCAATACTTCTTTCTAAAATACCTGTTTCTAAGTTATAAAAAAAAAGAAAATACATGTAATACTCACATACCTAACTTCACAACTTTTGTAGTTAAGAAATACTTTTACAAATTACCTATCAACATTGTTTTAATAATAATTTAATACCTAAATAATATATGATGATAAAGATGGTTGAAAAATACGTACAAATTAAAACATTTATTTTATAAGTTTCATTATTCATTATGATGTAAATTTGTGTATGGGTGTTATTAAAGATTTTTTTTTTATTTTTTCTACAGTAAACAAACACATAATTTTATATTCTTATTATAATTTGATATTAGTTTTACCGTACAAAATATAAAAATTATATTTGATTAAGTTAAATTACCAAAATACTAATTTCTGTTATTTGTAATTTTTATATATAGACTTAACAATTAACCAAGCAGTGAAATAGGTTAGAATAAAATTTTAACCAAAACAATATAAGAGTGCATTTTGATATAGGTAATCTAGTTATCAGTTTGATCGAGCAACAATTTATTATCTTATTTGATTTTGATACAAAATTAGTAAGTTTTTTTTATTTTTTTTAAATTTATTTTATTATGATTTCATAATTATGAGAGATCTCTCAGATGATATCTTTTTGCACTATGAATATAGTTACAAAAGTGTAAAAGATGATTTTCATACATAGAGCAATTAAAGGAAACTGGGCATCACTATAAAGATCTTTCTCAACAATTTTCATACATGCAGAGTTCATCATATATTTTAATAATTTAATAATATTTTAATATCTAAATAATACATGATAAAGTTAGTTGAAAATAGCGTACAAATTAATTAATTTATTTTTACTCTATATTTGATGGTTTATTATAATACAAATATGTGTATTAGCGTTATTAAAGTAAATTTTTTTCTACAATAAAACTATTGCAACCCGCATATCAAAACACTCACATATTTTTTATTCTATTAGGTTTACCGTACAAAATATAAAAATTATATTTAAATAATAATAATTACACATACATGGAAATGAAACATAAAATTATTGCAACCTACATATCAAAACACTCATACTTTATTCTATGTTAATTTTATTGTACAAAATATAAAAATTGCATTTGATAAACTTGTACCGAGTTTTGTACAAACTTAAAGGTGTGAATAAAAGTTAAAAAGTTGTAGAATCATAAATTTTTTCTTATAATTAATGCTAAATGTATATACATAAATATTAGAAAACAAATCCTAAATTTCACATAAAAAAAGTATAAAAGTATTATATGAGATGTGGGTACACTATTATATTTTTAGTTTTAGATTTTTTTTTTTTATTTTGACAATCTAACTGTGGTCCCATTTATGACCACATATTCTAAATGAATTTTTTATGAATTTCTTATAATGAAGGACTCATTTAATATTTATACACCAAATACCAAATCATGATCTTAATACTGTAATACAAATTTTACCTCTTTGAGATGATCATTATCTTCTTTTATAAAATTATTTAAGAAAAAAAAGTTACATTCTCAATTAAAATAATAATTTTTATTTTTTTAAGAAGATAAACTAAAATTTATAGACGAAACTAATGCTTAATTAGTAATTAAACGAGTTCTCGAGTCACGAAAAAAAAATCTATATATTCGCATATTTCATTAATATGATTTTAATATGTTAAGTATAAGTTAACGTTAATGTTTATGTTTTAACTATAACACTTCAGTAATATGAAAACATACATAGCATAATAATAATAAAAATATTAATTTATACATAAATTATAAATTTAAATTTAAATAACTATAAACAGACTGTTACAAATTAAATTTAATATCAACTAATTTTATCTTATAAGAAACTAACTTTAATTTTTGTTTACTTAAATTATTATAGATAAATTTATTCAATACATAAATACCAAAATTTTAATTCGTATAATCAAACTAAAATTAATAATTTACAATAGTTAAAACCAAATGCCTATATTTTAAAGTGGACAGAATAAAATTATAAATTGAAACAAATAGAAAGACTAAAATTATATTGTAGCCTATAAATATCATATAATAATTATGATTAGTGACATTATAAAAATTTAAAAAGATACTTTTTATCTTATTTTTTTTTCTATCTGTAATAAATGATGTATAGAAAATAGTTTTTATTAATTAATGCTATGAAAATTTTACCATCAAAGTTTAAGCTTTTTAAACTTATACGAAAATAGAGGAAAACTATATTATAAAAAAAATATTATTTGTACCAACCAATTTATTTAAATTAAGAGAATTACGTAAAATAAAAATTATTTTTTAAATATTATAAATAAATAAAAATTTAGTTTAAAATAAATTCTCTATATTTTTTCTAAGCTTCTTAACTGATTTATTTTCTTTTTCTTTTACCATCACATCACATATTTGAAGAGATGGTTAATAAAAAATTAAAATAGACACATAAGAATCATAATTTATGTAAGTTCCATTCTTCTATAGTTGATTTTATTTTTTATGTTCTATTTGTCTAAATAAGTTTAGTGATAATAAATCTTTTAATTATTTTAGTAGTTAAATGTATTAATTTTATAGATTTAAATCTTGAAATATTATTATAAATTTATAAGAAAATCTATATTTTTTTAAAGTATAATGTTTTTTATCCTAAAAATTTATTAAGTGACATGTTAGCTCTACGTAAGGAGAGTTTATTTATAATTGTGAATCATTTTAATTTTTATATACTAGAAATTATTTAAACATTTCTTATGTTGGACTAATAAATATATGAGAGGATTAATTTGAATAGTATTGTCATTCACTTTCTATATATGTTAGTTTGTTTTTATCTAAATATGGAATAGTTATAATTAATGTAACACCCCAAAAATAATATGCATAAAACTAAGTGTTCTATTAATCAATATTAAGATTCATCAACATACAATAATCCTTTAAACTAAAGTATTACAAAATTCTACCTTCAAAATTCTACTAAAACATAATTACAAAACATTTCCAAATTGTTTTTCAAATTTAGCCTATGTCCAATATCAACACTCATCCCAAGTGATCCTCCACAGATCCATCTGCAAAACCATCTGCTCCCGTGTCGAAAACACGATCATTGCAGACGATATCAAAACACAAGCACAATAAAGAAAAGGGTAAACTAACCAATTTTAAGCAATCCAAAGTCATTCAATCAAATGCGAGGTTTAACACAACACAAACACCTTGGGATCGTCGATCTCAGTCAATTTAATACATTATTACAATAACAAGACATCGACACACTACATACTTGACTCTACTTTCGGAAGACTCGTGCATTGAATAAACCCTGAGATATGCACTTATCGTACATGTCCAAGCTATGAATCCACATAACCTCCACACAAATGAATCATCAATCATGTATGACAGGGTTAGTCCCCTTGAGACTTTCCTGACCAGCTATGTTTCAAGTTGCAGTCACCCAGTTCAGACATCCTTCAACTCTCACCACCTAGTAATGATTGTCTATTTTATTCCTATTACTAGTAGAGTCAGGATAACCAAATCCTTAGACAATGCACTTCCTAACTAACCCAGACACGGTGTTTTCTTTCCTAAAAACACTATGCTTAGGCTTTGACAAACTTCATCAATACTCTATCAATATCACATCACAAGATAAATCTATACTCATGTATTCACTCACTTTTCAATCTCAATCTCAATCTCAAAAAAAATTAAAGAAACCCTTAAACCATCAATATAATTAAATTTAAATTATCAATTAATTTATTTTATTAAATCCATTGCATTACAAAAGAATCAAACAAACAAAACAGAAACTAATTTTTCTTTTTTAGGGTTTAGCTTGAGCGAAGATCTAGCTTTAGTGAGAATCCCCCTCGCTTGAGCGAAAATTATCTCGCTTGGGAGAAAACAGTCCAGAGAGCACACTTGCTCTAGGGTCATTCTCGCCTGGACAACTATACCCTTGCCTGGGCGAAACTACATTCTCGCTTAGGCGAAACACTTCTCTCCTGGGCGAAATTGGACCCGAGAGCACCTCTCATGTTTGCAAGTGACTTTGCCTGGGCGAGATATGTAGAAAACAATGTAAATCATGCAGTTTCTACTACCTGCATATTATATATTACACATTGGACACGTAGTACTTACTAACTGCCCATTTTGGGATTCTATTCCATAATACCCTCCATACAAGGCTGAGTGTTGAGGGAGCCGCTTTTAAGTTCCATGACATTTGGAATTCTTCTTTTACCATACTGTCACCTGTATTCTCCAACAATGCATAACTAGAACTTACAGTATGGGTATTTCCTTCTTCCTTTCCCCATATCCAGTCATTTGATCCATTTCTCTTCCATTGTGTTGTATTTAAAATAAAAAGTAATTGTTCCTGTAACTCCTTTTTCCATTTGCACTAGTCCTGCCTCCATAATAACTAACTTCCATTGAAATGACTCAACATTATTCGTGATTCTCCATTGACCCACCTCACGTAATACACAATTAATATTATTATCAAACCAATTGATTTTATTCCTAACATCACAAATTTTGCAAAGGTCCTTCCACCAACTAGATTGCTTAAGGTTCTTCCTATCACTTTTCATACCCCTCCATGTGTCATACCTAGTCTCTAATAAATCCTTCCATACCCCATTTTTATCTACTCCAAACCTCCACTTCCATTTTTCTATCAATACCTCATTAAATTTGTTGATGTCCCTAACACCTAACCCTCCCATTTCTTTTTGAGAAACACACTTTATCCCCTGCAATCCAAGCAATTTTCCTGTCATCGTGCCCCCAATCCCATAATAATTGAATTTGTATCCTTCGGATCATTTTACACACTTTACTAGGTGCCTTAAAAAATTAGAGATAGAACAATGGTAATGCACTTATAACATATTTTAGGCAATTGCTTCCTGTATGATATAAATTGCTTCTTGCAATTAAAAAATTCTTAATATGCCAATTATTTTTAAACTTATTTATTAAATAATTTTTTTCTCTCACATGTAGAAACATCTCTGTTATATGTATGATACTTTTAAAAGATATGATATATTTTTATTTTTGTTTCCTGAAAGATAAATATGGACAACTATTTATTTTATTTTTCAGTAGTTTGTTAAAATGAGATATTTTGCTGTTAAGATATTTGCAACTTATTTGATTAATTTTAAAAATTCAATTAAAGATATTGTTTTTAAATATTTAGTTTTCTTTATAACAAATTAAGTGTTTGTTTAAAAAAATACAGATATTTTATAGTATGTATAAGATTGTTTTTTTTATTATTTATCAATAAAGTTTGTTAATATACATTGACAACTCAAAAAAGGAAAATCTTAACAGTTTTATTCTTAGTTGCACTAGCATGTGAGTCAATTATAAGTGGGAGAGAGAAAAAAATTTATTTGATAAGTCAATTTTAAAATAAAAATAGTACGGACATTATTAGTATATTAAGAATTTACTAAATATAGATAGCAGTTTGTATGGTGCAGAAAGCAATTGTCCAGATTTTAACAAACACAACCTCCCAACTAAGGACATAATTCTCCCTTTCCAACTAGAAAGTCTCTTTTTAATTTTCTTCACTATTCGTTTCCAAAAGGACATTGTTTTTATTAACCATGAAATTCTGTATCATATTTTAATAATTCAAATTCGTGTATTAGAATTATTAAACAATTCTTTTTTTCTTCTACAATAAACAAACTCACGTATTTTTATTCTTCTTATAACTTGATGTTAGTTTTACCATGCAATATAATTTGTTACACTCAATGAAAGATACTGTGTTAGTTAAAAGTTGAGTTAAAAACTGAACTATCCAACAGTCACAAATTATTCATTAATTAAATTAATAAATATTTCTAATAATATTTTGAATTGGTGTGATTCAAATTATTGTAAAATCTAACCTATTAAACCTAACTAATAACTAATTCTTTGACAGTGTATTTACAATTATAGCCAAATAATATTATTGTGTTCTTTTAAGTTAAACTAACAAAATACTATGTTATTCACAATTTTTATATATAAACTTGAATAATTTAGTAAAAAGTAGAAATGTTTAATTTGTTTATCTACTGATCAATAACTTTAACGAAGAACTGAAACAATTTAAATAAAATTTTAACCAAACACATCTTTATACAGTTAATCTTATTTATCAGTTTGATCAACTAACAATTTACTACTTTATTTGATTCTAATATAAAATTAGTTAATTCTTAATTCTTTTCAAAATTTTATTATGATTTCATAATTATGAGAAATTCAGATCTTATGATCTTATCTTTTTACAGTATGAATATAGTTAGAAACATTGAATTGTGATAAATAAACATTGAATTGTGAAGAATTTACTCTGAAGAGTCCACAATTACACTGAAATAAAATAAAAAACACTTGTCCTTTATGGACTACAGACTGTGAGGTCCCTTTCTCTTATTAGAGTCAAATGCAGGGACCAACATTGTTTAACTGTTTTAATATGATATCATCTCTTCCATCCAAGGGTCTCAGTCTTGCTCAGAATTGCTACATTGGACAAACAATTAAAGGAAAGTATGCAATTCTCAACAATTTTCATATATGCAATCTCAGTACCTATCACTTCCTCTCTTTACCAGTTAAAAATACTTTTAGATATTACCTACCTTCATTATTTTAATAATAATTTAACATCTAAATAATACATGATGATAAAGTTACTTGAAAATAAGTATACATTAATTTATTTCTACTTTTTACTCTAAATGTAAATCTGTGAATTGGTGTTATTAAAGTATTTTTTTTCTATAATAAAATTATTGCAACCTACAATAATAATTCATATTATTACTAAGACTACAAAAGAAAAATTGATTTAACTTTTATCTTTCTTTTTCTTTTCTAAAAGTTCTTTGGGAAATGCTTCTAAAAGTATATCTTAAATATAATTATAATTAGAAAACTTTGAAAGTACAACTATACTACGAATTTATTTTTATTTGAACTTAAGCTCTAATACATCTAAACTTTAAAAAAAAAACATATAAAAAGCATATTCAAAAAGAAGAAGAAAACTTTACTGTGATGATGGTACAAAAGGAGGATGCAAGGAAGTTTGACCTGAATGCATGGTGTGATGTGGTTACCACTTAATGTTTGACCTGAATGCATGGTGTGATGTGGTTACCACTTAATGTTACTTTCTCTAATGTCCCTCAAGAGTATTTGTCTCATCAATTGCCAATGCCAACTATCTTTCAAGAATAAGTTATGAGCTCAAGAACAAGTTATAAATAATAGAGAATTAGACAATCACGGTTTTCAGAAGGTGTTGGTAATAGAGGCATGAGAATCAAAAATAGAACTTCATCTCCAAGGTATTCCCTTTAACACACGTACCTGAGTAAAATAAATAGCATAAAATAATCTCTAATTAACATGTACCTCATTCATTACTGATAACAATTGATCAATAAATTTAGTTAAGGAATTGAGTATGTCCTGCTCAGATTCTTGTTGAGTTGATCTTGTAGAGTTGATCTAAGAGTATCCAACATTATATTCAATGTAGTCTTTACCTTATAAATTGATTTTGTAATTTCAATCCTAATTGTGAAGAGAGCTTTGGAGAAGTCGCCTTAATTAAGATCACCACTAACCCAATTTAGTTGTGATTTGTTTGGAGATTGTCTTAATTGCAGCCTCAAGCTGGTGATGTAGTATAACATCATTTGACTATACATGTGGCTTAACTAAGCTTTATATGTTTAGGCAGTTCTCACCTTACAAAGGTTTTGTAGAGATGAGTGAAGTCCTAAAACTCAAATTCTAAGAAATCCTATGATCGACCATCAACAAGGCATAACTATACTGTTGCGCCACTGAACTCGCTCTTAATCACATCCTATAACCTGATTCGGTGTAGATGAAATATCTTTTGTAGTAAAGCTAATTAGATTTTTTTAGGTTCTCAAGTAAAACAACTTCATGGGAGAAATGTCACCATGTTTAAGGTTTTGTGGGATATAACTCGAGTGATTTGATTTGTGAAGCAGAAGAGAGGATACGAGCACCTTATACTAATCCTTTTATCAGTAACCTAATTTTCAAGGATGAAAATTTTTGCTGTTAGGGATAATTATAAGACACTATAATTCCCTGCACCTCCATGCTTCTCTCTTTGTTTTCCAACTCTCCAAACTTCTCACTCAGATTTTCACTTCATACCTCGTCTATTTCAAAATTTGATCACATCCTGCAATAGCTGAGGAGTCAAAATTCATTTCAATTCGATCAGATTTTCAAACAGAATAAAGAGAACTACTTAAAATTTTCAAATAGTTTTTTCTTAGAATTTAGTATCAATCCTTGAAGGACCATTGAGGAAACTGATTCTTTTAACTTATTCTATTATATATGAATTTTGGTTTTGTTTTAATTACTTACTCTAGATCTCTAGATTTTGAAGTTATATCACTGCTTGAAACTACCTTAATATTGAACTTTTAAGGTAAGGAGAGCTAATTTTAATCTTTCAATAGTACCATATGTTAGAAGATCTAGATGTGAAGGGACATGGTTCTAAGTTTCAGGAACATTATTTAATAAAATTATTTGATTATTTGTTGTATAAACATGTTGAAAAAGACTATTTAGTTATTTGATTATTTGTTTTGATGTTATGGTGTGAAATTTTGAATTATTTGAATGAAGTAATAATAGAATGAGTATCAAATTAAGATCATACATTTGTGATAATGTATGAGTTGTGGCTTGATTGTGTATTAAGTATTGGTACATATGTTTGAACAAAGATCTTTAATTTTCACTAATGATCTAAGTCTTGTAGACTAAGATATGAGGTGATGAGAAGATGTGAGGGAGTTCATACACTCCGAGATAGTTGGTAGACACTCGGTATTGAATGTTTGAACTATCCTGATTCTTTCTTTTAGATTTGCTAATAATCTAAGTCTTGTGTATTGAATTATATGTTAGTCTCTGGTAAAGCCTATTTAATACGAGTTTTTAGGAAGACGTCTGTTGAATATCTTGGTGTATGGATCTACATGTGATCTATATGAATGATGTACTTGGTGTTGAAGTTTTATATGTTAGTCTTTAAAGAAAATCTTATGAATGACTACTACAATTTGTTCTTTTTGCATGTATTAAATATAATCTAAAATCTTCTTTCACTAGCTTACCCTTATTTTTTTTTACTGTGTTATGAAGTGTTATGATCGTACTATATCCATGAAGTTTTTATTTAAAATTTATTTCTTTTTATTGGATTCGCAACATATGTATATTTTTTGGTGTGTTATACATAATATTATATATAATCCATTAAAAATCAAAATCAAAACTAATTTTCTATTCTTAAGTTAAGAGCTTGAGGGCTATACTCCACATAGCATTTACTTAAATTCAGTGCGTTATGTTTTGTGAATGTAATATATAGAGATTTTAGAGAAAATTATACATTATATATAACAGTTTTTTAATTAAAAAAATTAGTTTGTTTCTAATTTTTCAAAATGTTAAATTTAATATTTTACGGTTTTAAAGTGAATTAAAGTATTTATTGATCAAATTTTACACGTGTTAACGATTCAAAACCATTACAAAATAACATTTTAAAAGATTTACTATACAGAAGATATACAGAAGAGTGAGTTTTAATTACTTCTATAATTGAAAAATAAAAGATAAAAACTCTTTTTATTTTTCTTTAATCTTATCCTATATTTAAGAATGATAAAATGAGTGTGAAATGATGAGTAAGTTGTCATTTTTAGTTTGTCTTTCAAGCCAAAAGTAATCCAAACAAGTTGGTCAATAATTTTTTTTTTAAGAAAAAATATAACTATAAAGACTATTATAAAGAACTATAATTTTTGTATTTTGATAATTTAATGAATACAAAAATGAAATATTATTGTAATTTAATAAATATTTACTTGTAAGCATTAATTAACTAATTAAAAACTTAAGAAGATATTTAAATTTATTTTTAATATATATGTATATATATATATATATATATATATATATATATATATATATATATATATATATTGTCAAAAAAATGATTTTTTTTTTATCTACACTCGCCTTTTAAGAAAAACAAAAAACACTTTATCAATCCTATGTATCATCTTACCCTTTAATTTATCTGTTCCTTCTTTCTCATTTCCATATCACTAGGTAGTAGTTGATAAATGTTAAATTTCAAAGGTTAAGGATCATACTTTTAATTGTCACGAAACTAATCACTGACATAATTATAAAAATAGAAGATTAAAAAGCGTATAATTTCGTAATTAGAATTTTATGGAATATTAAAAATATGTTCAACATAGATTTAATTTATAATGTTGTTGCACCACTTTTGAGTACATGTGTGGTTTCATTTTTTTTGAAATAAAAATGCAAAAAATCTTAAGACTTGTGTGTACAAATAAAAATTGGATTAATAATATAGTTTAAAAATTTTATCAAAAAATATAGTTTTATCTTTGTCAACTTTATCCAACAGCTGTTTAATTATATTTTTTTTTCTCTTAAAAATTATTATAGTAGAATTGTTGTCTCTCGAAACTTTAACTATACACATTTAATCTTTTAATTATTACAACGGTATAACTGCAACATATACTTTTCATTTAATATTTAATAAATTTGATTTTTTTGTTATTAGTGACATTGACCTGCTAGCAATGTAACTTAATTACAATTTTAATTCTTCAAATATAACAATTTTTCTATTTTAAACCCTTCCTTAAATTGAACAAATTTAATGTTTCAAATATTTGTTTTTGTCTTATGTTTATAAAATATTTATAATAATTATAACTGACAAATGTATGATAATTTTGATCTTGATATTGCTATTTTTTATACAAAAAATATATCTCAAATAAGCTTTAGCATATAATTACATACAACATGTGACTATTATTTCCAAAAATTCTGTTGTAATTGGTTCCAAATCATCATCTTATAAATTATTTTTACAGTTCAATTTGGTTACTTAATGTGAAATTCTAAAAGTGTTGAATGAAACTAACATTAATATTTTTTTAAAAGGGAAATAATAATTATTAAACAAAATTATATTATGTATATACAAATAACTTTAAAATCAATATTAATAAATATAAATTAGTATATATTTATTGTATATTAATAATATTGTAATTGATAGTATTAAAGATATGTAAATAATAAATTAATTATATTAAAATTAAAAAAAGAAAAACAAATTATATAATTAAAATATTTAAAAAAACAAAAAATATAATTAAGTCAACTTAATATGTGTCAAATAGCACATTAATTGTCACATTATCACTTGGATTCCTGTTAATAATATTGAATTTAATATATAACAAGATATCTCTATAACCAAAGTTTCATAGTTGTTGTAATAGAAGAGTCTTTTTTAAGATACAATAGAATGTTTCCTTTTTTAAAATAAAATATAGGAAAATAATTATAAAATTTGTACCATTTACAACATCAAAATCTAAAATCTAATAATTATTCTAAGTATCATAGAACAAAAATTCAACATTAGTTTAAGAAAATCTTTTAATTTCTAATAGATTGAATTAATGAAAAGTATCATTTAAAAAAACTGAAGTAAATTTTTATGAGAGAAATATATTTTAAGCATTATATCGGCTGTTAAATAGAAAGGTTTCTATAGTTTTCATGTTGATAAACTTGGTTTTCAAATTTTAAAGAATAAATTTAGTTATTTATATAATTTTATCATTATTTTTAGTTAAAAATAAATAAATTTATGTCCTTGTCAAGTTGAAATATGACTATATATTTAATTAATTTAATGCATGTTTTTATTTATTTACCTATTTATTTATGGGACAATTACAATGCGTGTAGAACACAATAATAAACATGAGATAGGAGTGGAATGAGTTTATTTAAAGGAATGGAAGAAAAATTCAAATAGCGAAGGATATAAAGACAATGTGAAAAAATAAAATAAAATAAAATAATACGCATTTGGTAGAAGGAAAAGAGAGAGCGACATCCATTTCTTTGTTTCTGTTACAGTAGATAACATAAAAAAATACAACCTCATAGACACATATGAAAATCTTTGCAAGTACATATACATTTTTTATTGTTCATCTCAGAGACCTCACAAACTTTTTCTCCATCTGATGATTGCCCACAAATCAATGATCAGTGACAGTGCCCTTGATGGTTTGAGTTTACTTATTTTTATCTTTATTGACTTTTCCTACTTATGACATTTTTTCTTTTAAAAAAGTAATGAAACATATATATAGAACTTACCATAGTAAAGTAGTATCTTGGACTAAATTCCAGGAGCTCACTATTGTAAGTTTGTCTTACCGAGCATTAATTTTCCCATAGAGAAAATTCAAGTTCTTCATCAAAGATCTCGTGACATGTTTCATCTTCATTGTTGATTTCAAGTGCATTTTGTTCTATTTTTCTATATGCAATCGAACCACCAAACTGAAGTGACCATACTCATATTGTCATCCAATTCCATTTGATGTTGCTCACTCAATGCTTTGATCTCCTCTACGCCTTCTTCATCCATGGCTACATGCATGCTTCCACTAGCTTGGGTTGTATTATTGGATTGAGTGGTATTCATAACTATGGAAACCCCCTCTCCTTGTGATTGTGATGTTCTAATCGAAGGAACATCTTGACTAGTCACAAATGGAGAGAAAGATAATGTTGGAGATGAAAAGAACAATGAGTTATTATTGTCAGACAAAAGGGTAGATTCCAAAATGTTGTTGTTAAGCAAAGGGGTAGGATCTAAAATGTTGTTATTAAACATAGGGGTAGGATCCAAAGTGTTGTTATTAAGCATATGGGTACAATCTAAAATGTTATCATGCAAAAGGGTAGGATCTAAAGTGTTCTTGTCAAGTAAAATAGAAGAATCTAAAGTGTTGTTATTAGGTAAAAGGGTAGGGTATAAAATGTTGTCATTAAGAAAAAGGGTAGGGTTTGAAATATTGAAATGGTGTAAATTGAGGTTGAATCCCAATATCTTACTTGGAAGTGAGAAATCGGGAGCTTCTGGCTTAGGGGGTGATTGGGCAAATGGATAAGTAATGGTGCTGGGGTAAAAGTTTGAAACTGGAGGAGGAGGAAAAAAAGGTCAAGGAAAAGGAAGAGTAGGAGAGGGTGGGAATCGTGACAAGAAGGAAAAATCATTTAAGTAATGTGAAATTTTGTTTGAGTATGGTGGATACATCTTAGGCCTTCTCCTAACGCTAAATCTTCCATCTGGCCCAAAAACTTGAATAAAAGGAAGGTTGAAAGGACGATGGTTCATGTTGATGATGAAGTTGGAGTTGTTGATGCTCATTTGCCAGTTTCCTAGTTGCCCTGTGATATTTTAAGGCATTGGCAATCTCCTTCCTTGCCTTTGTCATATTTATTGATCTTTCTTGATAAGGCTTGTTAGTACTCCTTCTTCTTACTTGTCTCTTGCGTTTTTGTTGATCATGTTGTCTTAGATTTTGATTTTGGAAAAAATGGCCATCATTATCTGCACAACTTGGAGCTTTGGTGTTCATGGTGGTGTGTGTTGGTTTTGAAGTGTCCATTTTTTTTTTTTTATGGTTGTAAGCAAAAGAAAGTTGAGAAAAAAAGAGATGGAGGAAAATGGGGGAAGAGATGGAGGAGAAAGAAGATCTTGTAGTTAATAAACTTGTATGAAAGTATAAACCTGTGAATAAAAGTTAGAAAGTTGGTGAAATTATAGATTTTTTTTCCTATATAGATAAATATTAAAAAAATATCCTAAATTTTGCAAAAAAAAAGTGTTATATAAGATGTGGGGACATTATTATATTTTTACGTAATTTTATATCTTTCTTATTTTGACAAACTATGTGGGTTCCCATTTATGACAACATATTTTAAATGATTTTTTATAATAAATGGTCTCATTTAACATTTATACACTGAATACCAAATCAATAACACCACAATACAAATTTTGCCTCTTTGAAGTGGTCAATATATTTTTTTCATAAAATTATTTAAGAAAAAAAAATATACAAATTGCATTCCCAGTAACAATAACAATTTTTTATTTGTTTTAATAGGATAAACTAAAATCTTATCTAAATTATAAACATAACTAACGCTTAATTAGTAATTAAATGAGTTTTTGAGTCACACAAAAATAAAATAATGTAATATATTCGCATATTTTATGTTAATATCATTTTAATATGTTACGTATAAGTTAATACGTTAATGTTTTAACTACCAATTTGAAAACGTACATAACATAACAATAAACAAAAATAATAATTTATACACAAATTACAAATTAAATTTAAAGAAACTATAATCGAACTGTTACAAATTAAATTCAATATAAACTAATTTTATATTATGAGAAGCTAACTTTAATTTTTGTTTGCATAAATGGATAAATTTATTCAAGACATAAATACCAAAATTTTAATTTGCATAATCTAACGAAAATCAATAATTTAAAAAAGTTAAAACCAAATGCCTATATTTTAAAGTAGACAGAACAAAATTATAAATTGAAACAAATAGAAAGACTAAAATTATATTGTAGTGTATAAATATCATATAATAATTATGATTAGTGACATTATAAAAATTAAAAAACTACTTTTTATCTTATTTTTTTTATCTGTAATAAATGATGTGTAGAAAATAGTTTTTATTAATTGATGATATGAAAATTTTACAAGTTTAAGCTTTTTAAACTTATACGGATATATATAGGAAAACTATATTGTAAAAAAAGTATTATTTGTACCAATCAATTTATTTAAATTAAGAGAATTACGTAAAATAAAAATGATTTTATAAATATTATAAGTAAATAAATTTTAGTTTGAAATAAATTCTGTAAATTTTCTCTAAACTTCTTAACTGATTTATTTTCTTTTTCTTTTCCATCACCTCACATCTTTGAAGAGATAGTTAATAATAAATTAAAATAGACATATCATAATCATAATTTAAGTTATTCATTCTTCTATAGTTGATTTTATTTTTTATATATAAAAGTTTTATATTCTATTTGACTAAATAAGCTTAGTAACAATAAATCTTTTAATTATTTTAATAATTAGATGTATTAATTTTATAGATTTAAATCTTAAAATATTATTATAAATTGATAAGAAAATCTATATTTTTGAAAGTATAAAGTTTTTTAATCTAAAAATTTATTAAGTGACATGTTATCTCTACGTAAGGAGAGTTAATTTACAATTGTGAATCATTTCAATTTTTATGAACTAAAAATTTGTTAATTTATTTTTTAAGTTGGACTAATAAATATATGAGAGTATTAATTTGAATAGTATTTAGTTTTTTTCTTATATAAGTATGGAATAGTTATAATTAACTTAAGCTATTATATTTGCAAGTGTGAATGAAAAACAAGTTTATTATGTACTTCAATTTTCTTATTTTTTTCTTGCATGTTTCATTTATGGTTGATTTGATTACTCAGTCATTTAAGTGATGGTAATAATTGATGGGATAAAAATAAGCATGTCATCCTTACTAATTAAGAGATAATCAGTCATTTAAATAGTATTAATAAATAACAAGAAACAAATTATAAATAAAAAATTATGAAAGAATAAAATAGAAAATATATAAGAGTAATTTAGAAATACTCTAACCGAGTAGGGAAATGTACTAACATTTAAATTTCTTTAAAAAGAAATATATTTTGTTTAAATCACTCAATGATAATAACCAGCAATGACGATGTTATTTTAGTGTGTAAAACATGTTCTTTTTTCACGTTTTTTCTCTAAATAAATTTCTTATTCATGTTTTGTGACTTCGCTACCTAGTATTCTAATACCCATCATTTAACTATAGAAGTATATTTATCATGACTCCCATTGTGAATAGCATCCTAATTTTTCTAGCAATCTTTTCATTGAAATTTGTTGTTATGTTGTGTCTTATATTGCACATCTGAAAAAAAAATTGTTCTTGTTATTTTTTGTCCCATGCCCCACCAGAATAATCTTATAACAGGATGATATTACATAATTGGTCCTTATTATTGTGGATGTGGTACTCCTGCTGTTGAGATTTTCTTTGTTGATGATCTCTCTTGTAGTCATCTCCACCCACTCTAAATTATCTATAATTTATTGCACTAGTATTAACATGAACCCTTCCAGACTACATAGACAACATAGGTTCCTTCCAATTTGTGTTCATTCTATCTTTATAAATGTTTTATCCTGAGACCAACAACCTACTGCTGATGTGTTGTTATCATTTGTAGAAAACTTGTATACAAAACAAAAAACCTATAAACCAATAAGGAGACAACATCCTCTATAGAGTCATCATAAATATTAGTACAAGAATGCAATACAGTACTATTCAAAACACATATTTCCTCCTTTACAACTATTTCAGGCATTGTATTGGACACTGATACCATTCAGCATATGAAAATACTACCTTTAGTATTTTATATTTCTTCTATAACCATTTTTCAAGTTAGTACTACACCAAATCTTTTCTACGTCTATCTTCCTCTGCCTTAACACTGTTTTATTCCATATACTCCACACAACTGCTAACTATACGCCTTTTCAAACTATATTTTGTTTTGTATTTAGTTGTAAGCTATGAAAATTTTGAAAATTGGTCAGTGGATGGTTGTGCTTGGTAGAAGAGAGTCCTACCTATATATCACATAGATTTCGTACCTTCTGAGACACTTCACAGGTAAAGAATAGGTGTGAGGTTGTCTCCTCTTTTTCCTTGTACATTACACACCTTAAGTCTTCTACATAGATTTACTGTCGTTGGAACCGTATCAAGGATCACTTTTCATCCAAAGTGCAATGGATTCAATGGACTATTCAAATTGCAAAGATATGTGAATACTCCATTATTTTCACTTATTGAATCTCGTTCGAAAACATCGTATGTTGATTTAACAATGAAAATTTTGTCATTATCTTCCTAATATAGCCACTGGTCAATGGTCAACACTATTAGTTTTGGGATTAATATTTTCTATAATATGCAATAATTTTTTTTTATTGTTTTTTATCTTCCAGACTCAATTGCCCTCTATCTATTAATCCATATCTCCTTAGACTTTATTAGTAGATTCTGATATCATATAAAATCTTGGAAATAACTTTATCATTGATGTTCCTCGTACCCATTCATCTTTCCAGAACTTGGTTTTATCTCCAGCGCTTAAGTTTTCATTGTATAGTATTATCAAATTATTGTCTAAGCTGGTCATCCATACATACTTTACATATATCTCTCTTCCACTAACATCCGTTCCTTTGTGCATTTAACTTATTTAGGTTTTTTCAACTTTCATATTTGGATTCCTTAACATCCTTTCATACTTACAAAGTCAAAAAAATAAGAAATGATTTTCTTAAAATATGTAGATACATGTAATTACTATTACTGATTTTATTATCATGTACATATTATTATAAATAATAATAATTTATAATAATAGGAATTAGTAAATAAAATTAAATAAGATAAAATAATAGAAGTTAAACATATTTTTTTTAAATTTTATTATGATTTTATAAAATAGTAGAAACACAAGACTTTGGGATTTTACCTTTTCACCTTATCAACATAGTTTCAAAAGAAAAAAAGATAATTTTCTTTTTAAAATCAGTAACACACTTGTTATTTAAGAATTGTACTGCTAATTGGTGTCATTTTCTCTTCTATCTGTCTAAGTTGAGGAGATTTACAATCGTTAACAATTTTAGTATGGAATCATCTTATATCAAAGTCGACAACATTTTTATGGAACTATGGACTATTTCATATTTATGGAACTTTCTTACTCTTCTATTTTATCACACTTTTAATTAGATAAATTAGGCTAACTATCCATTTATGACTATTACTTTAAATGAATTTTTATATTCAATAAATAATTGTATTTAACTTTCACTGTTCAGCATTAAAAAACAAACTTTGTCTCTCTTTGGTGTGATCAATACCTCTTTGTAAGTTATGGAAAAAATACATGCAAACACACATACCTAACTTCACAACTTTTGTAGTTAAGAAGTACTTTTACAAATTACCTATCTACATTTTTTTAATAATAATTTAACACCTAAATAATATATGATGATAAAAACGGTTAAAAATATGTACAAATTAATACATTTAAAAAAATATTTTTTTCTACAATAAATAAACTCACGTAATTTTATCTCGTATTATAATTTGATGTTAGTTTTACCGTACAAAATATAGAAATTATATTTGAACAATAATTAATTATGCATGCATGGAAATAAAATTTATTTGTTGCACTCAATAAAAGGCACTGTGTTTGTTGATTAAATTAATAAATATTTCTAATAATATTTTAGATTGGATTGATTCAAATTATGCACACTAACCTATTAAACCTACCTAATAACTCATTCTTTGTAGTGTATTTACAATTGTAGTAAAATAATATTATTGCCTTCTTTTAAGTTAAACTAACAAAATACTAATTTTGTTATTCGCAATTTTATATATAGAATTGAACAATTTATTAAAAAGATAAAAATGTTTAATTTGTTTATCTACTAATTGATCAATGGCAATCAACAAAGCAGTGAAACACGTTAGAATAAAATTTGTAACCAAAACAATATAAGAATGCATCTTTATATATAGTTAATCTTATTTATCAGTTTGATCGAACAACAATTTACTAACTTATTTGATTTTGATACAAAATTAGTAAGTTCTTGATTTTTTTTCAAAGATTTTATTATAATTTCATAATTATGAGAGGTCTATCAAATCGTATCTTTTTACAGTATAAATATAATTATAAAATTGTAAAAGATGATATTTTTAAGTTTGAATTCCTTTGTTCACGGGAAGATAAATCATGTTCATTTATCATCTTGTCCTCAAAATAATAGATAGTAAATTATAATGAATATCTCTCTCACAAGTCTACATTTACATTGAAATAAGATCAGAAACACTTGTCATTTAAGAACTACAGTTTTGTCATTCACCTAATGCATTTAACCAGAGTGTGAGTTCCCTTTCTCTTATGAGAGTCAAATTAAGGGACCAACTATTTTAGTACGACATCATCTCAGCCATCAAAGATCTCAGCGGTGCTCAGAATTGCTATCTTACCTTGGACAAAGGTAATTAAAGGAAAGTGTACATCACTATAAACATGTTTCTCAACAATTTTCATACCCGCACATCTTTACCACTTAAAAGTACTTTTAGATGTTACCTACCTACATTTTATTGATAATAATTTTCTTTCGATGGTATTGAAGGTTAAGAAAGGTTGGACTAGGATATGACAACTATGAACAAGAAAGAACAAAGAATATGATAACATAGAAGAAGGTTTTTTTTATTGAATGTGTATCTCTTTGTTTACAATAGCTCACTTAATATAAAATTTTAGGAAACTAAATATGAAAATTATTCTAAACAAATACATTTGATATTCTCTGATATTCTATGATACTCCCTTGATTATCTTTGATATTCTACTGATATTCTTTGATACTCTCTTGATTATCTCTCTGATATTCTTATCGATATTCTCTTGATTATCTCTGATATTCTACTGATTTGATTTGTTTCTATAATAATAATAATATTCTAACATTCCCTCTCAAGGTGAGCAGTGGGATCACCAATGCTTAGCTTGCTGAGGACACGGGTAAATGTTTTGGTTGTAACAGCTTTGGTAAAAATGTCTACCAATTGGTCTTCTGACTTTACAAACAGAAGCTCAATATTGTTATCCCCAATCTTCTCCTTGATGGAGTGTCTGTCCACTTCAACATGCTTGGTTTTGTCATGTCGTACAGGATTCTTTGTTTTCATAAGAAAAGCTCTTGCAATGTTTGTCACTCCTTCTCTCGTTTTCTTCATAGGATACCTGGAATTCTGAGAAGCATGTTCTGGAGAATATCGATCAGGTGGTACCCCTCTATTTCTTCTTGGCGGAAGTGTGAAAGGCTCTGGTTCTGGTGCTAACTTGTCAGTGTTAGTGACTTCATTTATAACATGAGACAACTTAGTAGGAAGTGTGAAAGACTTTGGTTCTGGTGCTAACCTGTCATTATTAGTGACTTCATTCATAACAGGAGACAACTCAATAGAGTGAAGATCACTTACCTCTTGTTGGACATTCTCAGAAGGATCCTCATTGGTTGTGTTGGTCCCTCCTATGTTGACAGAGACATGCTCGTCGGCTCCATCTACTTGCTCTTTTGGAACAGTTTCTTGGCAACTAAGGTTACTTAACCACTAGTTTTCTCCCCCTGAACATCAAGTTGGCTACTAAAAATATATTTTGATTCTAAAAAATCACAATCCATAGTCACATATACGCAGTGAGTGATTGGGTTGTAACATTGATACCCCTTTTGATGTGTAACATATCCAACAAAGACACATTTCTTAGCACATGGATCAAATTTGGTTCTGTTACCTTTGGGAATATGAACGAACACAGAGCACCCAAAAACTCGTGGTGGTAACATTTGGACAAGAGGGATATTAGTCTGAGTAGCTAAGATCTATAGGGGTGTTTTGTGGTTAAGGGTCTAGGAGGGTAACCTGCTCAAAAGATAGGCCGAGGTAGCAACAACTTCGGGCCAAAATCATGTTGGAACCTGTGCATCAAAAATCATGGCCCGAGTCATCTCTAGTAGCTTACAATTTTTCCGTTCCGCTACACCATTCTGTTGGGGTGTGTTTGGACAAGAAGTTTGATGAATTAAACCATTTTCTCTGAAAAACTCTTGCATTGATTTGTTAACAAATTCTCCACCATTATCTGATCTAAGTACTTGGATTTTCTTGTCAAACTGAGTGTGAATCATTTGATAAAATGCATAGAACTTATTGGGCACTTCAGATTTGTGTTTAAGAAAATATACCCACGTCATGCGAGAGAAATTGTCCACAAATAACAAAAAATACTGAAATTGATTATTATGGGAATTAGGAGCTCCACACATCAGAATGTACTAATGAAAAAGCAGAATTGACTCTATTGTTGTTGGGAGGAAAAATAACTCTATAGTTATTTGCCCGTATACAAGTTTTACATTTGATGGGCTCAATGTTACTAGTAAATAAACTAGGAAATAAAATCTTAAGATACCTGAATGAAGGATGACCCAAACGTCTATGCCATAACCAGAGTTGCCTTGTAACCGTTCCATGAGCAAGCATGGCATGTCCCTTGTGAGCAACCTTATCAATGTAGTAAAGACCTTCACGTTCAGTACCACGCCCAATGATCTCCTTCGTAAGAATGTCCTGTAAAAGGCAAAAGGTAGGAAACATGAGAACCACACAATTCAACTCCTTTGTAACTTGGCTTATATAAAGTAATTTTGATGATAGTGCAGGAACATAGAGACAATTTTCTAATTTTAATTCTTTTTGAAAAAACAATTGAGCCCTCTCCTTGGACCGCAACTAATTCTCCATTGGCTATCTCAATATGAGTTTTAACAGGTGTGGAGAGATTGTTAAAATCATGAGGATCATGGGTCATGGTGTCAGTTGCCCCACAATAAAAATCCACTGATCAGATTTTCCTGGGCTGGTATCCTCCTCTCTTCGTTTACCTCCATGAGTGACTGCGGCTCTTCCATGAACGACTTGCGGTTTTGTTTCTTCCTCTCTTCTGGTGTCACCATTACAATTACTAGTGGTTTGCGGGATGTCCACGACGGTGGTAGCCTTGCGATTTTTTTGTTTAAAATTTTCCCGCCATTCGAGATAACCCACGATTTTGAAGCAAGTCTCCTTGGTGTGTTTCTTCATTCCGCAATGAGTACAGTGGAGGTGGCTTTTGTCTTCCTTGTCTCGTTGTGATGGACACCGTCCGGCAGTTTCTGGGCGACTCCATCCCTGTTCCTGTTCTGGTGGTCTATTTCTTGCGGTTAAGCCGATTCTGACCTCTCCTAATGATGTGTTTTCTTCGCTACTGGTGGTAGGCTTTAGAATTTGGAGTCGGATCGCCTCCCTTCAGACAACAGCATAGGCGGACTCTACTGAAGGGGTCTTCTCTTGCATCAAAAGATCTCTTCTGATGACTTCAAATTTTTCATCTATCCCTGTTAGGAACTGATATAGTCTCTGTTCTTGTTTAATTTTGTTGAGGTCGCAATATCATCTGAGCATTTTGTTGGAAACTGTTTTGGCTGAAATACAAGAGGGGGATGAATTGGATTTCAAAACTTTTTGAAACAATTTGATATTTTTCAGTAAGATGCAATTCTGTTTCACAGACTGGATCTTTATTTGAATTTACTGAATCAGAACAGTTGCATGAAACAGTAAGCAGAA